>Ga0102591_1000232_pt1 | contig 126182 bp, 115 predicted proteins | sample AraplaCol_mCL_r2_2_FD_76860 | JGI IMG/M metagenome (GOLD analysis project Ga0102591, IMG submission 76860) | Arabidopsis root microbial communities from North Carolina, USA - plate scrape MF_Col_mCL_r2 (SPADES assembly) (version 2) | ecosystem: Host-associated > Plants > Roots > Endosphere...
AGCCCTACGGCACGCCGCTTCTCGTCCCCCAATTTCTAACTGAGGCAGCAATGCGCGAACGCCTCGCAGAACTCGGTCATTCTCCGGAATTCGGCTGCACACTGATTGCCTTCGAACAGGACCGGCAAGGTGTCACCGCAAGGATCGCCAAGGATGGGGAGCAGCAAATTGTGCGGGCGCTTTACCTCGTTGGCACCGACGGTGGTCGAAGCTTCGTCCGCCACGCACTTTCCATCAACTTTCCGGGAAAGACGCTCGGCGTTCGCGCGATCGTCGCCGATGTGACGTTGACAGGTTTGAGCAGAGATGTCTGGCATCGATTCAACGAGGGATCGATGGAAACGCAGATCTCCTTTTGCCCCTTGGCCGAGACAGGCCTTTTCCAGATGCAGGGGCCGATACCCCTTGAGGGTGAAATCGATCTCTCCGCCGAGGGGCTTTCGGCCCTCACGGTTGAGCGCACAGGCCGCACCGATATCAATATTCGATCGGTTTCCTGGGCTTCGGCATTCAATATGAACGCCCGGCTTGCCGACAGTTATCGCGTTGGCCGTGTCTTTCTTGCCGGCGACGCAGCCCATACCCACCCGCCGACAGGCGGCCAGGGACTGAACACCAGCGTTCAGGACGCCTATAATCTTGGCTGGAAACTGGCAGCCGTCCTGTCGGGTGCTCCAGAGGGGCTGCTCGACACCTATGAGGAAGAACGCCGTCCGATCGCAGCCGGTATGCTAGGGCTCGCCACCAGGCTGCTCGACGACGCGAAGCGTGGAGAGATGCGGCGTGGCCGGGAAGTTCATCAGCTTGACATCGGCTATGGCGGATCCAGCCTGTCGCTCGAAGATCCGCTGCGTCGGGCTCGTATCCTCGCCGGGGACCGCGCTCCCGATGCGCTGCTGAAGGGTGCCGCAGGTCAGGCTACCCGGCTATTCGAGCTCTTCAAAGGCCCGCATTGGACACTTCTCGGATTTGAGGCGGCAGCCATTTCCATTCAGCCGCGCAAGGGCCTGCATATTCATAGGATTGGACAAGGCGGCGATCTCATGGACAGCGAAAACCGGTTCCGCGAAACCTATGACATCGCGTCGGGCGAGTGGATCCTTGTCCGTCCCGATGGTTATATCGGCGCGATCGTATCGCAGCCCGGCGCGGCAGCATTGGAAGCCTATCTTCGGTCTGTCGGATTGCAGGCAGGTGCAACGGTAACGCATTGAAACATGCTTCCGCGATATGGTCCGGCAAGGAATCCGGAAATATTTATGGCGCGGAATCTTCAAGGATTTTCAGCAACGTGCCGCTATGATTGTGATGACAACGGCGTTGGCAACGGTTGCGCATCGGGCATTTGGCCGCCTTGTGCTTCCGCCGCCTGCGACCGGTATGACACAATAACGGATCACTCATGCCGAAATTCCTGTTCGCTTCGATATTCGCACGCACCAGCCGAGCTATCGGTCTTCGCCTGATTGCCCTTTCACTTGGACTGCTGATTTTCGTTGTTACGGGTCATGCTGAAGATGTCCTGCGCATTCCCTATTCGTCCGATATAGGCAGTCTCGACCCCGACAACGGTTTTGAGGTTGCCGGATTGACGACACTCGACAGCGTCTACGAGGGTCTCGTCAAATATGAAGCCGGCTCAACGAAGATCGCCGGCTTGCTGGCAAAGAGCTGGGAGGTATCGGGGGACGGTCTGGCCTATACGTTTCACCTTGTCGACGGCGTCAAGTTTCATGACGGTACGGACTTGAACGCGGATGCGGTTGTCACCTCATTCAAGCGCCGTCGCGACGGCGGTCTTGTCCAGAACTATACGCTCGCCAACATGGCAGATATCGCAGCACCGGATGCTTCCACCGTCGTCATCACGCTGCACCATACACAGCCTTCCTTCATGGATAGTCTCGCAAGCCCGTGGGGACCGAAAGTCATCAGCCCGGGAGCCCTTTCCGATCATGCCAAGGGCGACCTTGCCACGGGATGGCTGACCGATCATGCGGTTGGAACCGGGCCCTTCAAGCTCGCCGAATTCAAGCGAGGTGAGCGATATGTGCTCGAGCGGAACGCAAACTATTGGGGGGCAAAACCTTTTTTCGGCAAGGTGGAGTTCTTGGTCATTCCTGATATCGGCCAGCAGATTCTCAAATTGAAAGCCGGTGAGATCGATGCCGTACCTGCCAATTTCCCGTTCGCGCAGCTCAGTAGCCTGCCAGCCGATCTGCAAATAACGTCGGCCCCCAGCATGACACAATACGAGGCCTTCATTAAGCCGGGATCGCCGCTCGACGATGCCGAGGTCCGCAAGGCGGTTCTGACCGCGATCAACCCGAATTTGTGGGCGAGCGATGCTTTCGGGCAATATGCGCATGTCTCGAAATCGCTCTATCCGAACATCATGCTGGATCCGGGTCAGCCAGTGCAGTTTCCGGCGGATATCGAGGCAGCGAAATCTGCCATCGCCAGGCACGGAGCGGTCACCCTCAGCATCGGACTCTACAGCGCCAATCCGAGCTACGGGCGAATTGCCGACCTGATGATCGCCGGGCTATCTCTCATCGGTGTCCAGGCCACCTCCCATATCATGCCGCCGGGGGCGGCCTATGCCATGAAGGGCGACCCTGCAGCTCCGGACATGCTGCTGATCATCGCTTCACCGGACGCGGCTCATCCCGACAATCAGGCGAAGGCCTTCTTCACCAAGGATGCGCCGCTCAATCTTTACGGCAGGGCGCTTCCGGATGCGGATGCGCTTGTCGCGGAAGGCGCGTCCAAAGCGGATATCGGCGCGCGCAACGCGCTTTATGAAAAAGCCGGCCAGATGTATTTCGATGCAGGCCATTTCATCCCGCTCGTCGATGTCGACGACGTTGTAGTTCATCGCACGGGGCTGAAGGATCTGGGTCTGCGGCCGGTCTTTCCAAGAGGCAGCATCGATTTTTCGAGCGTGAGACGCTGATGGCCGGGGTGCCGGCCTCAGATGGAGTTCGTGGCTCTAACTCAGCCTGTGAGGCATGATGGCTGTGAGCAAGGCAGTCCTCTCCATCGCCAATCTCAGTGTCGTCCTGCGGCGAAGCGATCGTGATCACCTTGTGCTCGATGGGATCAATTTCGAGGCGCTCCCGGGTGAGATCATTGCGGTCGTCGGAGAGAGCGGCTCGGGCAAATCTACGCTTGGAGCAACAATTCAGGGTCTTCTGCCGGCCTCTAGCGAGCCGAAGGTCAGCGGCTCGATCGATCTTGCCGGTTTGGAGATAGTGGGGGCAGAGCCGCGGGTTCTTCGTGCGGCACGTCACTCGCTTGTGCGTGCCATTCCCCAGGATCCGATGGGTGCCCTCAACCCGACGATGACGATCCGCCATCAACTCAGGGAATCGGCCGATGGAGACGACAGCTTCATCGGGGATTGGCTTGGCAGGGTCGGACTCGAGAACACGAAAGCCATACTCGACACATTTCCGCATCGCCTGTCTGGTGGGCAGCGCCAGCGCGTCCTGATCGCGATGGCATTGATGGCACAGCCAAAAGTTCTGATTGCCGATGAGTCAATTACCTCACTCGACTTAACCTTGCGAAGTAAGGTTCTCGAACTGCTACGCAAGATCGCTCGGGAGCAGCAGACTACAATTCTTTTCATCACCCATAATCTTGTCGCAGCTGCATCGCTCGCGGATCGTGTGCTTGTAATCTATGGCGGGCGCATTCTGGAATTGGGTAGAACGGCAGATGTTTTGACAAATCCCGGCCATCCCTACCTGGCCGGTCTGCTTGCCACTCGATTCGATTTTGACACGGATCGCACGCACCTTCTGCCTACTCTGCCGGTCGAGCGGATGAGGCTCGCCGATCTGGAAAACGTTTGTTGTTATGCCTCCCGTTGCCTCATCGTCCGGGACAAGTGCTTAAATAGCCGGCCCCAACCAACGCAGCTTTCTGTCAGCGGCCACACGGCGGCGTGCTTCTTCACCGACCTGGTCAAATCCAGCGCAGATCAACTTCGTTCTACGGAAGTCTGGCCGATGGTCACAGCGGCGAAGCCCGTGGAAGCGCTGCGGTTGTCCAATGTCAGGAAGAGCTTTACATCCACCGGCCCCTTTGGTCGCCGCAGATCTCAGCAGGTGCTGGAATCGGTCAATCTTTCGGTCGCGCTTGGTGAGTGCGTGGCCCTGCTTGGGAAAAGCGGCGCCGGCAAATCGACGATTATCAGGCTCGCGGCCGGACTTCTGCTCCCTGATGGTGGAGAGATTTTCCGTATCGACAATGCGCCACAAATTGTCTTTCAGGATGCTGCGGCATCTCTCACGCCTTGGCTTTCAGTCGGCGAGCAGATCGGTGATCGGTTACGGTATCTGGGTCTTAGCAAGGCAGAGCGCCTTCAAAAGGTTGGCAGGGCGCTTGAAATGGTCGGTCTTGATGAGAGCCTCATGTCTTCACTGCCGGCCAGTCTGTCCATCGGTCAATGCCAGCGTGCCGTTATCGCCCGCGCGATCATCGTGCCGCCGAAACTTCTGCTCTGCGACGAGCCGATCAGCGCGCTCGATGTATCGCTTGCTGCCACCACGTTGAACCTTCTCGGCGAGATCAGGCGCCGCCTAGACATGGCTGTGCTTTTCGTTACCCATGATCTGGCCGCTGCAAGAATAATCGCCGATCGTATCGCTGTGCTGGATGAAGGTCAGGTGGTGCAGCAGGGTGATCCAGACAAGATCACTGACGGTTTTAATGTACCTTCGATGGGCTCCGTTCTCGCAGCGATGCCGAGAACCCAAGCGAGCACAAGCGGACCGGACCTATGAACGTTCCCGAGTTCCTTCCCGAGGAACGCTTCGTGCGCTGGCCCGTTGTTCTCGGCCGCACCAGCTGGATCGACCGGATTGGGCTTTTTGGCGTGGTTGCCGTAACGATCATCGCGTTGTTCGCCGCATGGCTCACGCCATTCGACCCGCAGCTCCGTGTCGCGGCGGCCTATCTGCCGCCTTCCGCCGAGCACTGGTTCGGGACAGACGAGATTGGGCGTGATCTCTTCTCGCGTATCGTCATCGGTATCCAATATACATGGCTGCCCGCGCTTGCCCTTGTCCTCATCAGCCTCGTCGTCGGCACATGCGTCGGCATGATACCCCGTCTCATCAGCCGCAGGCTCGACATGCTGGCGCAATGGGTAGCCGAGTTCTTCCTGGTCATGCCATCGACGCTGGTGGCGCTGGCGATAATCGCCACCCTGGGTGGAGGACTTACTAATACGATGATTGCGATGGGTATCGCGTGGTGGCCCTGGTATGCGCGCATATCCCGCGACGAGCTTCGGCGGCTGAACGGTCGTCCGCATGTCGAGGCTGCAAGAATTGCCGGTATCAGCGGCCCGCGCCTGCTGCTGCGCTACCTTCTTCCGGGCGCACTTCCGGCCCTGCTCGTGGCGGCGACACTGGATGTCGCAACGGCCATTATGACGATGTCGCTCATGTCCTTCATCGGGCTCGGCCAACCGGCCCCGGCGCCTGAGCTCGGGGCGATGACATCGAGGGCGCTTGATAGTCTGTCCATTTATTGGTGGCTGCCAATATTGCCGGCGGCGGCCATTTTTATCATCTGTCTTCTCGCCAATCTTGCGGGAGACGGCCTTCGCACGGCGTTGCGAGGAACCTAGGATATGCTGGTCTACTTTATAAGGCGCCTATCGGGTCTCGTGGTCGTTCTCTTGGCAATGAGCTTTGCCGTGTTCTGCCTGCAAAGCATCATTCCGGCAGATCCCGCGCGCGCTATCGCCGGACCGCTCACGCCGCTTTCGAGTGTGAACGCTCTTCGCCAGCAACTTGGCCTCGATGATCCTATTATCGTCCAGTATGGCCGGTTTCTCTCGCGACTCGCTGAAGGTGATCTCGGGACGTCGACCAGAACCCGTCAGCCCGTGGCCGCCGACATAAGAGAATATCTGCCCGCTTCACTCGAACTGTCACTAGCTGCTCTCTGCATCGGCCTTGTACTGGCAGCTGTCATTGCGGTGATGCCCCGTATCCTGGGCGGCTCTGGAGGGTTGAGATTCCTCTTGATCGCGGCCGGCTCGGTTCCGACGTTCATGTCGGCCTTGCTTTTGGTCTATTTTCTCTGGTTCCGTCTTGGCTGGTTGCCGGGTTCGGGCCGGATGAGCGAGGACGATATAGGCGGCCCGACTGGCTTCAACATGATCGACGCGCTTGTCGGCGGCAGGGGCGACCTCAGCCTGGATGCCGCCAGACATCTGCTCCTGCCGGCCCTGGCTCTGGCGCTGCCGATTGCCGTGGCGGTGGGACGAAGCCTCGACAGTGCGCTGCGCGAAGTGATGCAGCAGCCCTACATCGGAACTGCACGGGGAAAGGGTCTTCGGGAGGCGGTGGTCGTCTTGCGCCATGGTCTTCGCAACGCTGCATCTCCGGCATTAGCGATGGTTGGTCTGCAAATCCGGCTTCTGTTCGGCAACCTGCTGATCGTCGAACTCGTGTTCGGGTGGCCGGGCCTTGGGCTTTATATGGTTCAGTCCCTGAGCAGCGCCGATCTTCCAGCCGTGCTCGGAGTCACGGTTGTTCTTGGAACGTTCTACATCCTCGTAAACATCGTTGTCGAAATTTTGCAGACGCTCGCCGATCCGCGTATCGAGCTGTAGCATTCTCGAAACCTATCCCTCCGGCCTAGTTCGCTAGTCCTCAACCCTATGGATTTCCGGGGCGATCAGAGTTCATCTGGATATGGCGATCCCGATGTGGCATGGGGCGGTCTGATGGATGACGAGATCAGGTTGAAGGAAGGCGTTTTGGCGGTGCCGCGTTGCGGTGGTTCCTCCGAGTCCCGTGATCGGTCGCAGGTCTCAGAGACAAATGTCCGCCGCAGGACCGGGCTCAGCAACTGGCAGGTCAAACGCGTCACTGACTATGTCGATGCAAGGCTGGAAGGGCCGGTTCGTGTCGAGGATCTGGCGGCTGCGGCAAAGCTCAGCCCGGGCCATTTCCGACGCGCCTTTTCGATCAGCTTCGGCATGTCACCTTATGCTTTTGTCATGCATCAGCGGATCGAACGTGCCCGGACGTTGCTGCTCGCCTCCGAGCATGAAATGGGTGATATCGCCTTTGCTTGCGGCTTGTCGGATCACGCGCATTTCAGCCGGTTGTTCCGGCGTTTCGTCGGAACGACACCCAGCCAATGGCGTCAAGATCTGGCGGCGCAAAACGCCGCTCAAGATGGTATCCGTTAAGCCGGATTACTCCCCCACCACGATCAACAGATGGCGAGAGCCAGCGTGGTGCGTTTGTCGCTGCTAGTCATGCTGACAGGGCCTCGAGTTCTTTGACTGACGGCCTGATGTGGATTTCGCGCGGTGCCGGCTTGGCGTGAAGATCGCGCACCGGCAGGCTGAATGTGATCGACGCACCGCCGCGAAGCCCATTCTCGGCCCACAGTCGCCCGCCGTGGGATTCGATGATGGACCGGCAAATCGCAAGGCCCATGCCCATCCCATCCTGCTTCGTCGTGTAGAACGCCTCGAAAATCTTCTCGGTGTCGCTGATCCCGGTGCCCAGGTCGCTCACTTCCACTTCGACGGTGTCGCCGTCCCGCAATCTGGACTCGATCTTTAGTGTACGGGCTCTGGGCTCGATATCGTGCATCGCTTCGATGCCGTTGCGGATGAGGTTGAGGATCACCTGTTCCATTTGCACATGGTCCGCGCTGGTGGAAGGCAGATAAGGATCGAGATTGACATCGAGCTTCACCTTGTTGGAGGCGAGCCTGTCGGCGATCAGTTCGCAGGCATCGTTGATCAGATTGTTCAGATCGACTGCGGTTCTGGGGTAGGCGGTCTTGCCGAACAGCGCCCTGATGCGGCTGACCACTTCGGCGGCCGCATCGGCATCGCGCACAATCCAGTCGGCGGACCGCAGGGCGCGTTCGAGATTCGGCGGTTCCGCGCTCAGCCAACGGCGGAATGCATTCGCATTGGCCACCACCGCCTGCAGCGGTTGATTGAGTTCATGCGCAATCGAGACGGAAAGTTCCGACATGCTGGCAGCGCGCAACGCCCTTGCCAATCTCTCGTCGGATTGGCGCAGCGCCTCCTGCGCACGGACCTCGTCGTCGATGTCGAGATTGACGCCGTACCAGCGAATGATCTTGCCATTCTCGTCGCGCAGGGGTTCGACGCGTGAATCCATCCATCGATACTGCCCGTCCTTATGGCGAAGCCGGCCCTTGTGATTGATGGGCTGACCCGTCGCAATGGCATGTCTGAACGCCTCCGTCACTGCGGCGCGATCCTCGGGATGGACAAGTTCTGCTTCGGCAGCGACCTCTTCCGTCGTCCTCGAATGAATATCGCCTTCGTTGAGCCCTGCCCATTCGGAGAAGCGCTTGTTGAGATAGCAGGGAAGTCCTTCGGGGGTCATGAGCCAGATCAGAGACGGTACCGTATCGACGATGAGGCGCAGTTCCGCCTCCCGCTGGCGCGCTGCTTCATGCGCTTCCATCTCGTCATGGATGTCGAGGCAGACGCCGTACCACTGAATGATCTGGCCATCGGCATCGCGAAGCGGCTCGGCTTTCCCGTCGATCCAGCGATAGACGCCATCGCAGCGCCGCTGCCGATATTTCAGGGCGAAGCGTTCGCCGGTTTTGAAAGCCCGTGAAAGGCTCTCCTGAAACAGCGTCTGGTCTTCGGGGTGGATCGTGTCGATGATCGCTGTCGCGAACCTCCTTGTATCCACGGGATCATTACCCTGCAGCGAAATCCCGGTCCAGTGCATAAGGGGCTTGTTGATATAGGAGGTTTCGCCGGCCGGGCTGGCGCACCAGATGAGAGCCGGGACTGTGTCGATCATCTGCTGCAGCTGCTCCCGGCTTTCCCGCAGAGCAGCTTCCGCCTTTCGCTGATCGTCGATATCGACCGATGTCGCGAACCACGCCGTAATGTGGCCGTGTTCGTCACGCGAGGCGATGGCGGAATCGCGAAGCCATCGGTAGGTCCCGTCGGCGCGTCGCACACGCTGCTCTTCGAAGATCGGCTCGCCTGTCCTCAGGCTGTGTTCCCATCGCTGCTTGCATCCCTCGACATCGTCGGGATGCACGAAGAGGCTCCACCATGAATGATTGTCTAGCTTGGCGATCCTGCTCATTTCCTCGGCAGTCACGCCGACAAAGTCCAGCGCCTTCGGATTCAGGAAGCGCAGGCGGCCGTCAGGATAGGCCGACCAGCCAAAGCCCGGAATGTCTTCGATATTGGGCTGGATATTCTTGTAAACGCGGTCGAAGAGGCTCTGCGGCTTGAAGACGTTGATGAAAAACCAGAGCGCGGTGGCGGAGCAGGCGAACATGACGACCCGCACGGGTTCATCATCGCCGAAATTGGCGGGGGAGAGAATGATGGTCGCCGTCAACAAACAGCCGATGAGCAGCACGGCCAGACCTGTGCGCCAGCTTGTATAGAGCCAGATGGCGACCATTGCGACGAGAATGCCGGAGGTGTCTGCGAAAAGCCCTGCCAGCAGGATGCCGCTGCCGCCAATAGCCATGGCCGTGACGATCCGTACTTTTGACGATGTCAACTGCATGGGAGTCCTCTTTGCTTCGCTGTCGTTGTCTTTTCCCCGACCTGACGCTGGTGGATAATTTCAGCCATCGTTCATCCGGACATGCGACGGCAGCGCCTGCCAGACATTGAAAAGCTGCGCCACCGAACTGACCTGCATTTTTTTCATCATATTGCTGCGGTGAAGCTTCACCGTAAATTCGCTGATCCCGAGGGAGAAGGCTATCTGTTTGTTGACTTCGCCGGATACGACCAGCTTCAGAACCTGGCGTTCGCGTACCGTGAGGGTTTCAAAAAGGGAAACGTATCGATCGGCTGCAGACAAGGCGTTCCTGCGGCTGATATCTGTTGCGATGGCGCTGGACACGGCATCGAGAAAGGTCTGGTCCCGTACGGGTTTGGTCAGGAAATCCTGCGCTCCGGCCTTCATTGCCTGCACGCTCATTGCAATGTCCCCGTGTGCCGTCAGAAAAAGCACGGGTGTGGTGACGCCATTGCGGGTCAAATGATGCTGCAGGTCCAGACCGCTGATGCCGGGCATACGAACATCCAGGACGACGCAACTCGGGCGGTCGGGCAGCTTCGCTTCGAGAAATTCCCGGCCCGATAAAAATGTCATTGCGTCGATGCCGACCGAATTCAGCAGGTTCTCCAGAGCCGCGCAAACGGTCTCATCGTCGTCAACCAAAATCGCGACCGGACTTTTCGACCCCTTGGAGGTGGCCACCCCCATGCATGATCCTCCAACTGCCAGCAGACATGCCGCTTCCCCGAACTGCGTGAGAATACCGTCATCGACGAGAAAATTGAAGGAGGGGGCAACTAAACCAAGTATATATTGCGGAGCACATTTTTCTATGTCTGGGTTCTTGCGGCCCAGCATGATGCTATGCAGAGATGCGCCCGCCTTCGGCTAGCGGGAGGCAACCTTGAACGCCGTCGGCCGATGCTCGATTGGCATGGCGAGCGTTTCGCCATTCACGATAAAATATGCGACGTTCGGTTCGGCTTGCGACGACGAGGATGTCGCGAGCGGCACATAGATTTTTGCGGACGCCTTGGGCGCCGATGTGGCCCCATAGCCGAGGTATGCAAGTATTGCGATTATCAGGCCGCCGATGATCAGGAGCGGAAGCCTGGGCGTCTCGAGAGGCCTGTATCGAGAGCTTGGGTCATATCTCATCACAACCGCCTTTGATCGATCTTGGTCGTGATCAGCTTACAGGCGGCTAGCGGGCTAAGCAGTTATACGAAGGTGTGCGACGGGGGCAACGAAGGTGTGCCTTGCGATGGTTCTGCGCGGGTGCATCCGCGCGGCTTACCTGACGCAATGAGCGGACTACCTGTTTGCAATAATGAGGGAATTTGACCGAATTGCCGATCGATCTCGCGGCCGAACCTAGACCCTTGGCGTATTTTGGCAAAGGGGGCCGCATGGTAGTATTGTTGCCACATGACCACGTCGCCAGTTGCAATTTCGGCGTGGCCCTCAGCTGACGGGAACTCCTTCATGAACGCGGCAGAATGGAGCAGTGTCATGCTTCATCGCTGTACGGCGGTAGCGGGGCTCTGCAAAGCAGTCGTTTGGAGGCGCGGAAAGCCATGATGATCGATCAAGTCAGCACGAGCGACGAGCCGGTTGTCTGTATCGTCGACGACGAAGGCCCTGTCAGGGCTTCTCTCGTGGACCTTTTCGAGTCGGTGGCGATGAAGGCCATCGCATTCGAGAGCGCTTCGGATTTTCTGGAGCGCTGCGATATGAGGCAGGCCGGCTGCATTCTCCTCGACGTGCGGATGCCCGGCATCAGTGGCCTGGACTTTCAGGACCAGCTCGCCGCCGCCGGCAACACCATGCCCATTATCTTCATGTCAGGTCACGGAAGTGTTCCGCTGACCGTAAAGGCAATGAAGGCAGGAGCGACGGATTTCCTGATCAAGCCGTTTGCAGGCAGCGCCGTGATCGCCGCCGTTGGCGAAGCAATCAGGCGAGATGCCGAGAACCGGAAAGAGGCTGCTATCCGCGCCCAGTTGCAAATTTGCGAGGCCAGGCTTACTCCGCGCGAGCGGGAAGTCTTGCATTATGTCGCAGCCGGATTGATGAACAAGCAGATTGCACATGAAATGCAGATCAGCGAAATCATGGTGAAACTGCACCGGGGACGAATGATGAAAAAGATGCAGGCCGGCTCCCTCGCGGAGCTCGTTCGCAAATTTGACATGTTGAAACCGGATCTCAAACTGTATCAGTAACCTGCGTGGCGCCTGGCTCATTGCCCGAAAAAGAAGAATTGTACTTACGCAATGGCAAGTTCCCCCAACAAGACAGTCGCCGTCATTGATGACCATCGCTATCTCAGGGAATCCCTCAAGGATTTGCTCGAGGCGGCCGGTTATGAATGCGAGCTCTATGAGTCAGCCGAGACATTCCTGAGCGAAAAAGGCTATTCGCTTGCTGATTGCATTCTTGCCGATGTCAGAATGCCGGGAATGTCAGGCGTAGAGATGCTCCAGGCATTAGGCAGACTGCCATCCCATCCGCCTGTCATCATCATGACGGCACACGGGGACAAGGAGGTCGAAGCCGCCGTCTCTCAGGCAGGCGCTGTTGCCTTTCTCAAGAAACCCGTCAATGCCGATTTGCTGATGTCGTGGCTGGAGCGCGCGATCAGGGATTATCGCGGAGGCTAAAATACGCTGCAGAAGTGCGCAGGTCCTGCATTCGGAATTGCGTTGTCACGCGTGAGCGGCCTGTTCCATCTCAAACGGCAGGGTAAAAACGAACTTCGCTCCGTGTGGATCGGCCTGCTCCACGCTCAACCGTCCACCGTGAGATTCGATGATGGAGCGGCTGATCGCCAGTCCCATTCCCATCCCCTGTCCTTTCGTCGTGAAAAAGGGTTCGAATATTCTATCGGGGAATTCGACGCCCGGGCCGCGATCGCTGATCTCGATCTGCACTGCATCCATGGCGCGGCAGGCGCGAATGCGCAGGACGCGGTCGTTGCCGGCAGAATCCATGGCCTCCAGGCCGTTGCGGATCAGATTGATCAGGACCTGTTGAACCTGAACCCGATCGAAGGCGATCGGCGGAAGGTCTCGCTCGAACTCGAGATCCATGCGCACGCGCCGCCGCATCGCCTCCTCGGCCATGAGGTCGCGCGCTTCTCTGACCACGCTATCGAGTGCGGTATAATCTCTCGATGTTTCGGAGCGTTTGAATAAAGCCCGGATGCGGCCGACGACTTCGACGGCGGAATGAGCGCTTGCCGAGATACGTTCGACCGCTTTCTGCGCCCGTTCTATATTGGGTGGTTCCGCTGAGAGCCAGCGCTGGCCGACATCCGAGCTTGATATGACGGCCGCGAGAGGCTGGCTGATCTCATGAGCGATCGAGGCGGAAAGCTCGGCCAGGCTTGCTGCCTGGCTTGCACGCGCAAGGTTCAGCTGGGCAAGGCTCAAGGCCTCCTGCACGCGAACCTGATCCTCGACATCGATCGACAGGCCGTACCATTCCACGACTGCGCCGTTCTTATCGCGAAGGGGCTCGAAGCGGCCTTCCGTCCAATGGAACGTACCGTCCGGCCCGCGCCGTCTGTATCGCATCATGAAAGCCTCGCCAGCCTGGATGCAATGCCTGATCCTGCGCTTCACTTCCGGCCCATCCTCGGGATGGAGAAGCTCCTGCGCTGCCCGTGCAAACTCCTCGAAATTTGCTTTGAAAAGTCCGAGTTCCTGCATGTAGCGTCTGCTGACATAGGAGAGCTCTCCCGCAGGCGTCCAGCTGCAGATGTGCACCGGCAAGGCATCGATGAGCCGTTGAAGATGCCGTTCACTGCGCTGCAGCGCCTCTTCGGCGTGGACCTGATCGTCGATATCATGGCAAAGGCCATACCACTGGCTGATGCGTCCATGCCGGTCATGTATCGAATCCGCGCGGCTCGACATCCAGTGATAGACGCCATCATGGCGGCGCAGGCGGTATCGCGTGGAAAAGCTTTTGCCGGTGGCGAAGCAATATCGGAGCGCATCCCTGAAGCCCGCGGCATCATCGGGATGGATCGCCATCTCGATCATTGCTTCGAGCCGGCTCATGCCTGGCTTTTGGATATCGGCGATATCCCGGCCGAGGTAATCGATCATCTGCTTGTTAAAAAAGATTGGCTCGCCGTCTGCCGTTAGCCGCCAGATGTGAGATGGCACCCTATCGACGAGTTCGGCAAGCGCCCGTTCTCGTTTGCGCAATGCCCTGGCGCTCCGGCTGACGATCATCCCCCGCTCCCGGCGACACATTCGCGTCTCAACAGGCTGAAATGCCCTGCACAGGATTTATCCCACGATACAGTGGAAGACGGAAGCAATTCATACGCGAACGTATCTTGGCATCAGATCGCTTCGATCCGCCCAATGGTTGTCCCGTCGATGACGAGTGGGCGCTCTCATCTGCAGCCGGGTTTCAAGACAGACGACCGCCCGCGCTGTTCATTTGTCTATTCTGGGCACAGTTCCTTGTCCTTGCGCACGGCTAATGGAGACCGATGCGACAGCTTATTTCCTGGGTCTCAACAAGGAGAATTAGGATGCTAGATCTAAAGGATAAAGTGGCTGTCATCACCGGCGGCAATAGCGGGATTGGCAAGGCGACGGCGCTCCTTTTCGCCAAGGAGGGAGCGAAAGTCGTCATCACCGGACGTCGTCAGGATGTTATTGACGACGCGGTTCGCGAGATTGGCCACGGAGCGATCGGAATTTGTGGCGATGTTGCCAGCATCGATTTCCATCGCCGGCTCGCGGCTGAGGTCACGGAGCGCTTTGGCGTAGTCGATATCTATATGGCCAATGCCGGCATTATAAATCTCGCGGCGACAGAGGCGGTCAGTGAGGCCGAATACGACCAGCACTTTGCGGTCAATACGCGCGGCGTCTTCTTCGGTGTTCAGACCATCGCTCCGCATATGCGCGATGGCGGAAATATTATCGTCACGAGTTCTCTGGCCGGGACAAAGGTTCTGCCGAACCACACTGTCTATGCCGGCACCAAGGCTGCGCTCGCCGCATTTGCCCGCAATTGGGCGATTGAATTCAAATCGCGCCGGATCCGTGTCAACATTCTTAGCCCCGGTCCGGTCGAAACCGAGATTCTGGGAAAACTAGGCGTCAGTGAAAGCAACCGTCCGCAATTCGAGCAGCAGATGGCTGACCTGATACCGGCAGGACGTCTCGGGCGCCCCGAAGAACTGGCTCAGGCCGCGCTCTTCCTCGCTTCGGCTGGTACCTTCGTGAACGGAATCGAACTTCACGTCGATGGAGGCATGTGCGTGGCCTGACACTGGCGCGTGAGATTTCGTGTGGCCGGATCGCGTGCCGGCCGCGCGAGCGTTCGCTCGGATTAGTCCCATTACGCCTGCGGCCCGCGGTGGAGGACAACGTGCGCTCCGACGCGAAATCAGACATCGGTCGGATTTATCGAACGAGGGCTGTATGGCCGACGCGGTCAGGATCGGGCCTCACAATGCCGGTAGCTCCCAGGCAAACCGGTTTTGAGGGCGACCCGTGGGCGGAACTCTTCAGTCTTTACCGCACGAAAAGCCCTAGAACGGAGGTTTGGATTGCTGCGGAGCGCGGCCAATACGATGATAGCGCCGCTCACGTCGGCTATCGCAGCGCCCGGTGGCATCCGAAACATTCTCCCATCCATTTGCTCGCGATTAGTTGAACAAAAAAGACTCGACACCTGAATAATTGCGCCATATTAAATTGTGCACAATCAAAAAGAGGAAGCCACTTATGCATAAAATCCTGAAATCCGTATTCGCACTCGGCGCACTGGCAGCTCTTGCCGTCCCTGCTGCCGCTGAATCTGCAAAGCCGACGGTGGTGCTCGTGCACGGCGCGTTTGCCGATGCTTCGAGCTGGAACGATGTTATCGCTCGCCTCGAAAAGGACGGTTATCCGGTTGTCGCGGTCGCCAATCCGCTGCGCAGCGTGAAGTCGGATGGTGATTATGTCGGTCGTGTCGTCGCAGGGATAAAGACGCCGGTGGTTCTCGTCGGTCATTCCTATGGCGGTTCGGTCATCAGCGAGGCCGCAACAGAGGCGAAAAATGTCGAGGCACTGGTCTATGTCGCTGCCTTCGCCCCCGAGAAGGGCGAGTCTGCTGCCGACCTCTCGGGCAAGTTCCCAGGCAGCACCCTGGCACCGACGCTTGCCGAGCCCGTTGCATTGGAAAATGGCGGAAAGGATCTGTATATCCAGCAGGACAAGTTTCATGAGCAGTTCGCTGCTGATGTGCAGGCAAAGACCGCAAAGCTGATGGCAGCAACCCAGCGTCCGATCACCGAGGCGGCCTTGACCGAGGCAGCCCCCGGCGCGGCGTGGCAGACCATTCCGTCCTGGTTCATCTACGGCGACGCGGACAAGAACATTCCCGCCAAGGCTCTTGGCTGGATGGCTGAGCGTGCCCATTCCAAGGAAACCGTCGTCGTGAAGGGTGCATCCCACGTCGTAATGGTTTCTCATCCTGACAAGGTTGCGAAGATCATCGAAGACGCGGCTTCCGCCAAGTAAGGCTCAATCTTCGAGTTGTTCCCGAATGGGCTCCGTCCTCGTTGGCGGAGCCCAAATGTTATTGCGGTAGGGGCACAGTTCTAAACAATCTGAAATTGTGCATCGCCGGCAGATGATGATGAATGGCCTTTTTCTGCAAGCTGATTGCCAGCAGGTAGTTTCTCGCCGGTCTCAAGAGGTGGTCGGCTGCGTTCCAGTCGCTTTCGCGTTCGGCTCCCCAACCTTGGTTTGGGAGGTAAGCCTCAGGTTTGGATGGTAATTTTGAGGCCCGCTTATCCAAGGAGGTTGCGATGCAGGTCACGAAATTCATTGTCTACGCGATGGTCGGCTTCAACATATTGCTTGCCGGCTGGCTGGCGCTGTACATGCTCTACGATCCCGAAAGCTGGTATTACTTTATCCCCGGCGTCACCGATACAGGGATGTACAACCAGCATTTCATTCGCGATATCGGCATCATCCAGGGCTTCATAGCGCTTGCATTTGCCTTTGGGGCCTGGAAGCCTGGCCGGCGGGTCGAGATGTGGGCCGGGGCGACCCTCTGGCTCATCGCCCATGCAACGTTTCATCTTTGGGAAGTCGCTGTCGGCATCTGCTCATCGTCGGTGATCCTGCGTGACTTTCCGGCGGTGAGCCTGCCCGCGATCTTCGGGATCATTGCAACACTTTGGGCAATTCAGCAGGCCACAGCCTCCGCGAGCCGGCAAGGCGTTGCAGGCATTCGGGCGTAGTGCGATTGCTCAAGCCATAAAAGAGGAGGCGCTTTGCGGCGCCTCCTTCTTTCGTCTGCGACGGTTAGCATCTGCGTAACGCTAAGCCGCCATCATCGATCGGGAAAGCCAGTCGTGGAACGTCAGGGTTCCGGCAAGGGCATCGGCTCTCGGAAGGAGTGTCGTTTCGGCAAGTTCCACACCGAAGAACGGCGCTGTCGGATCGATCGCAATCGAGCGTGGATCTTCCGTCGCCGTCAGGATCTCGCGCGCCAGTTGGTCCAGTTGTACAGGGTCCGGGCCGGCGATCTCGATGATGTCATTGCGGGGCGTGCCGATCATGATCCTTGATATCAAGGTCGAAGCCTCGTCCGCCGCAATCGGTCTGACCAGAGAGGGTGGCAGCCGGAAACCATTCCCATCGGCTGCCAAATCGATGATGCCGTTGAAGAATTCGAAGAACTGGGCGGACCTGACAATGGTATGAGGTAGCCCAGAGGCCCTTATGAGATTTTCCTGCACCATCTTTGCGCGGAAATAGTCGTTTTCCACCAGCCGGTCCGTGGCGACCACGGACAGGGCAAGATAGTGCCCGATGCCAGCATCCTTCGCTGCGGCCAACAGATTCTTGCCTGCCTGCTTGAAGAAGCCGAGCGCGTTTGAATCACCGAATGATCCGTAATTGGTGACATCGATCAGCACGTCCGCATCGGCAAGCGCCGCCCTCAGCCCTTGGCCGGTATAGGCGTCGACGCCGGTACTGGTCGACACCCCACTGACGGTTTGACCCGCTCGTTCCAATTCGCGAACGATCTTGGATCCCATCATCCCGCTCGCACCAACAACCAAAATCTTCATCTCACACCCTCGGGATAGTGACCGACATGCTGAAAGGATAGCCGTTTCCGGGGGCGGATCGATAAAACGAAGTTTTGGGTTGACCAGAAGCAGGGGCGACGGGTGTTCGCGCGAACCTCATGTTCCAGCGATTAATGTCACTTATCCAGCGTAAGATCCGAACCCGACCCAAGGTTTGGCAAACCAATGTTAGGGATGCCTGGCATGGCATCGGCCAGTATCTGAGCATCCGTGAGCCGTGTTAACCGGGCACGATGGGGATGATGAACGCAGGGCTTTTTCCGGTTTCTTCCTGCGGCCCACGAAATGGCAGCCGAGCGTCCAACCCATCCGGCTTATGTCGTCGAGCAGGCAAGACCGGCAGCGTTTGCTGCCGGTTTTGTTCCGCTTTGATGACGACGCATACCCGTAACAGGCGATGGTAAACCAAGGTGTATCGTCCGCCGGCGCATATCCTATGCTATCGATTGGCGTCTCATTGAGCAGGCTCGCATCATGCCGGCCGGCTGTAGCCTGTTTTGATCTGGCGGCTGGCATGTTTGGTGACTGAGAGCCGACAAAGGGTAAAGCAGAGGGATACGGGCGCATTCAAGGGTCGGAATCTCTCAGATGCCAGAGAGGTAATTCGATGCAAAACGCTCAGGTGAAAACGGACAAGAGCGCCGAGCCGGTCGTTTACGTCATCGACGATGACGCGGAGATGCGCAGTGCCCTCGTGGATCTTTTCACGGTCACGAACAAGCGCGCATCAGCCTTCCCCAACGGTCTGGAATTTCTCAAATGGGCCGATGTCAATGCGCCAGGCTGCATCGTCGTCGACATGCGAATGCCAGGGGGCTCGGGGCTTGATCTTCAAAGTCAGCTTCTGGCGCTCGGCAGCAAACTGCCGCTCATATTCCTCACGGCCCACGCGGATGTTCCGACCAGTGTAAGGGCAATGAAGGCGGGGGCGACCGATTTCATCACGAAACCCTTCATCAACCAGGTTCTTCTCGACGCCGTGGATCACGCCATCAGGATAGATGACGAACGCCGCAAGTCGAATGAGGAATTGAAACGCGTCCAGGCGCTTGCCGACAGCCTGACACCCAGGGAGCAGGAGGTCATGCATGCGGTGGCGAGCGGTTTGATGAACAAGCAGGTCGCCTACCAGCTTGGTATCAGCGAAATGACGGTCAAGCTTCACCGCATGAGCCTCATGCGCAAGATGCAGTGCCGCTCTCTGGCAGATCTCGTGCGCAAGGTCGAACAGCTTCAGCGGGGTTAATGCCTGAGCCGTTCCGCGCCCGAAGCAATCGAACTCCGGAAAGACCGGCTTGCCTCGATCTCTGTGTAAACTCGCGATGGCCGTATAGCGCTGCCCGTCTGGCCGGGTATTCCCGGCTGAACTTCTGGTCGGTTCCATGGGTCGCGGTCCGATCCCCAACGTATGTTTGGGTATGCGTCCAACCACAATCGCTTAGGCTTAGATCCTGGCAGCCGGCTCAAGGCTGCCGTCTCTTCCACAGGAATCCAGGACCGAACCGATGACGCAACCCATTCATTCTACAGAGAGAGCGTCCGAGCCTCTCACCATGCTCGCGGGGTTGTGGCTGCTGGCGCAGCGCCCGGTCCGGACAAAGTCGGTCTGACCTGACTCCCGCCTCGCCTCGCTTGCGCGGCGGGAGGTTCATTCAACTCTTTGGTACAGCAAAAAGGAGCAGATTATGAAAATCGTCGTTATCGGCGGAACCGGCTTGATCGGTTCGAAGCTCGTCAAGCGCCTCCAGGCCAAGGGCCACGAGACTATTGCCGCCTCTCCCGCATCCGGCGTCAATACGATTACCGGCGAGGGGCTTGCCGACGTTCTCAAGGGAGCACAGGTCGTGGTCGACCTCTCCAACTCCCCGTCCTTCGAAGACAAGGCCGTGATGGAATTCTTCCAGACCGCGGGTCGCAACATTGCGTCCGCCGAAGCGGCTGCAGGCGTGAAGCATCATGTTGCACTGTCCGTCGTCGGCACGGAACGCCTTCCGGAGAGCGGATACATGCGCGCCAAGCTTGCCCAGGAGAAGATCATCAAGGAATCCGGGATTCCTTATTCCCTGGTTCACTCGACGCAGTTTTTCGAATTCATGTTCGGCATCGCTCAATCCGGCGTGCAGGGCGACAAGGTTCACCTTTCACCGGCGATGATGCAGCCGATCTTCTCGGACGATGTTGCCGACGCGCTCGTTGATGTCGTTCTCGGTAATCCGTTGAACGCCACCGTCGAAATCGCCGGTCCGGAACCGATCAAGATTGCGGATGCCGTCACCCGCTATATGCGGCAGATCGGCGACAAGCGCGAAGTAGTTGCCGATGATCAGACCCGTTATTTCGGTGCTCTGCTGAAGGAAGGCTCCCTGATGCCCGGCAATCAGGTACGGATCGGCAAGACGCGGTACTCCGAATGGGTCAAGACGGCTACCCCACCTCCGGGTCACTGACCGGGCATCAAAATCTGCGTTGAAATAATCAAAGCCCCGGAAGGGGCTTTGATCGTTTTGGGTGGTGCATTGCCGATCGACAGTTCCCGAAGCTCATCGCAATGCTATTCGGAAAAAGGGGCGCCTCAGCAGCGCCCCAAATCATCAGGCCTTGAAGAAGCTGAGCAGATCGGCATTGACGATGTCTGCATGCGTCGTCGCCATGCCATGGGGCAGGCCCTTGTAAATCTTCAGGGTCGCGTTCTTCAGCAATTTTGCGGAAAGCGGTGCGGAATCGGCGACAGGGACGATCTGGTCATCGTCGCCGTGCATGACGAGAACGGGCACTTCGATCGATTTCAGGTCTTCGGTAAAGTCCGTTTCCGAGAACGCCTTGATGCCGTCGTAATGGGCCTTTGCTCCGCCGGCCATGCCCTGCCGCCACCAATTCTGGACGATTGGCTGCGAGACTTGAGCACCTGGGCGATTGAAGCCGTAGAACGGGCCGCTGGCCAGGTCGATATAGAACTGCGACCTGTTGGCTGCCAGTGCTGTGCGAAGGCCGTCAAAGACCTCAATCGGCAGGCCGCCCGGATTGGCCGCCGTCTTGACCATAATCGGCGGGACGGCCCCGATGAGAACGAGCTTGGCGACGCGCCCCTTTCCGTGACGTGCGACATAGTGGGTTGCTTCGCCGCCGCCCGTCGAATGGCCGACGTGGATTGCGTTGCGGAGGTCGAGATGCTGGACAACGGCCGCAGCGTCGGCGGCATAATGGTCCATGTCGTGACCGTCGCTGACCTGGGTCGAGCGGCCGTGTCCGCGGCGGTCATGCGCAATGACGCGATAACCCTTGCCGAGGAAGAAAAGCATCTGGTTGTCCCAGTCATCAGCGCTCAGCGGCCAGCCGTGGTGGAAGACGATCGGCTGAGCGTCCTTCGGACCCCAGTCCTTATAGAAGATCTGGACGCCGTCTTTGGTCGTGACGTATTCGGTGCTCATGGTGTGTTCTTCCTTCGCGTTCTTTGGCTCATCAGCCATTGCGGATGCAGAAAATCTCAAGGTTGCGGCAGCGACTGCAAATGTAATCGCCCCCGCCATCGTATCTCGGCGCGTTGGCCGAAAGTGTTGCGGATCCATATAGTTCTCCTTGTTTCGAGATGCTTGGTAGGTGCCGCGAACTGGTTGCTTTGGGAGGAGTAGTGTCGCCGAACCAAGCTTGGAGAAGCTATATTTTATGGGGATTGTGAGAAGCTATACTTCCGTTTCATCAATGGCCATTCGGACGCCCGAATGTCAGCCTTGAGCACCAAGGGATCTGAAGAGCGGCGATTCAGGAGCAACGTAAACCCGCAGATTTTCGGATGAAACCCAAACGGACGTTTGATCGTCCGGCAGGCGTGCTTCGACTATGAGCGGAGAGGGGCGCCATTAAAGACAACTCATCGCAAGTCATTGTCATATTCGGCTGGGCTGTGCTCCGTTCCCGTGCCGGACGGAGAAGCCCATGCAGCATGTTCTCGTTGCCGATAACGATCACTCTGCGCGCAGTCTCATCCGTGATTTTCTCATGCAACAGTCGTTTCGCGTTACTGCCGTCAGCGGTCGCGATGAATTGCAAAGTGCGCTTTCCAGGGACGTGATCGATGCGTTCGTCATCGATCTTAACCTTAAGGGAGAGGACGCCCTCGAGATCGTGCAGCAATTGGCAACACTCTCGGCGGCGCCTGTCATCATCACCAGTGCCGATCGCACCGAGGAAGCCGACAAGGTCTTGGGATTTGAGCTTGGCGCAAGCGATTACATCACCAAGCCATTCGGCCTGCGAGAGTTCCTGGCACGGCTGAAGGCGGCCATGAGGGTGAGGTCCGCGCCCGATGCCGGGCGCGAGCGCCGTACTTACATGTTTGGCGGCTGGACGCTCTCCATGCGTCAGCGAGTGCTTACGCATCTGGGCATTCGCGAAACGAAACTGACCACCGCCGAATTCAATCTTTTGGTCGCGTTCCTGAACGCACCGAAACAAGTCCTGTCCCGTGAGCGGCTGCTTGCGGCAAGTCGCGTCCATTCGGAAGAGGTCTTCGATCGAAGTATCGACGCGCTGGTTCTGCGCCTGCGACGCAAACTGGAAACGGAGCCGTCAAAACCAAGCCTGATCAAGACTGCGCGTGGAACCGGCTATATTCTGGATTGCAATGTGATGGTGGACGAGGGGCTGCGCCTCAAACGATAGGTCCTTTACCGACGGGCGTCAGCCTCCGTCCGAGAGAAGGCGAAGAGCGTGAACCTCGACCGGCTCTTCGAAACCTCTGAGGTTGTAGAAACCCAGGCATTCCGTCTGGTCGGAACATCCTGCCATCCGAACGAAATCGGCCGACATCAGGGCCGGGCGCTGCAGTTCTTTCGTCAAGGCTTCAAGGCGGGAGGCGATATTCACGGCGGGGCCGATCACGGTGAAATCCAACCTCTTTTTCGAGCCAATATTGCCGTACATCACCTCTCCGAGATGAATGCCCGTGCCGTAGCGGACCTCGTATCCGAATGCTGCTCCCTGGAAGCGTTTGATCGCCTCTTGCGCCTCGATGACAGCCTGAAGGAGACCGGTGCAGGCATCGGCCTTCTCCAGGGGAAAGACAGCCAGCAATCCATCCCCCATGAACTTGAGGATTTCTCCGCCGTGTCTTTCGATCGGATCGGCGATGGCATCGAAGTACTGATTCAGGATGGAAATGACCTCATCGCGTGGCCGGCGATTGGAGAGCTTGGTGAAGTTTCTGAGATCGCAGATCATGATGGCGGCATTCACCGACGTCCCGCTACCGCGCGTCGTCGCTCCATCCAGGATCTGTTCCCCGGCATGCGGGCCGACATAGGTCTGCAGAAGTGTCAGCGCCAGTTGGTTCTTGAGGCGAATTTCGCTGACAAGTGAAAACAGCGGTAGGATCTCGCGGAAGAGCGCCATTTCCTCATCGGTAAATCCGCCCGGTTCGCTCGTCGAAAACGTCGCAAGGTGTCGTTTGCCCTGGGTATGGTCGATCGGCCAGGCGATGTAATCGGTGTGGCCTTCCTGCTTCAGCTCTTCGAAGACGGAAAATTGATGCGGCCCGTGGATCTGGAGCCGCTGGCGGATCTCGACGCCGCTTCTGATGACGGCGCGAAACGGACTTCTGAGAAAAGCGTCGGTGGCCTCGACATCGTAACCGATCGTCGTGATATCCGCTTGGCGGTGATTCTTGACCCAAACGACTCGCGTTCCGAGCCACTGGGGATGATGAACGCGAAGATGGAGGCTGGCGCGGCTGAGAGCAACGCCGCAGGAAGCAAGACGGTCGCAGAGTTGCAGAAATATGGGCTCGATCTGCAACTCGTCTCTAACGCCTGAAATCAGCCAGTTCGCGAGGGAATGACGGTTGGCACTGTCGAGATTATGCATTTTTCGTCTCGTTAACCGCGGACTCTATGTTTGGCCAGAAGCACGGCGCTCCGACCCGGCATGGTGCTCAACGCGATGGCTCTTTTTGCGGTGCAAGCGGCCAGCATATCAGGTTTGGTGTCAAGCCCACTCTTGTTTTAATAGTCAGGTGGGCTGACGGGCGACTATGCTATGCGCCGAGGACTTATTGCCAAAGGCCCGATCATGCTTCGCCTTTATGACAGTGGATTTTACGAAAGCGCGTCGAAAGTCCGGATTCTGCTAAACGGCTGGAATGCCCCCCGAACTCAGAGGCGTCGATCTTGAGGCGGGTTCCAAGATGCCTCTAGCCGTCTTTCTGAGAACCTGCCGTCGGCCATAGACCGGCAGGAGCGAGTTCAAAAGCTATCTCTCGCGATCAGCCTGTCTTTGCCCCAAGCGACGGCTGGTGGCTGTATTCCTTGTATATTTTGCCGATGAGAAAACCGGATGCCGCAGGAAATAGCTTCGTTCGTCGTCTTGCTGAATGTCCTGGGCATAGCAGGCATCGTCGTATGGCATCTGCAGGGACGGTCCCGGCCATACGCGCGCCTGATCGTGCAGATCGGCTTCTTTACCGCGATGACGATTGTTCTTCTGCTGGGAGGGATTGTCCCGTTTCGCTTTGACCCACCGCATCTGGAAAGCATGAGTGCACTCTTTGTCTCTGCGAAGATATTCTGGTGGGTGCATCTCTCATGGGCCGTCATCGGCTTTCTGCGCATCTACATCGTGCTGGATGGGAGGCCACGGGAAGCGAGGCTCATTCAGGACCTTTTGATCGCAGTCGTTTATCTCGGTGTCGCCTTGTCGGTCATGGCTTTCGTCTTTGGCGTTCCGATCGGGACGTTGCTGGCGACATCAGGCGTCATTGCCGTCATCCTTGGTCTTGCCTTGCAGAATACGCTGGGGGATGTGTTCTCCGGGATCGCGCTGACGCTGGGGCGCCCCTATGTCATCGGCGATTGGATCGTTCTCAGCGACGGCACGGAAGGACGGATCGTTGCCAGCAACTGGCGCTCGACGCATCTGCTGACAGCCGCTCACAATATCGTCGTCTTGCCGAACAGCGTGCTTGCCAAGCTTGGGCTGACCAATATCAGCAGGCCGGATGAAAATCATCAGATTACGCTGTCGATCCGGATTGTGCCGACACGCATGCCGCACGTCATCCGCGGCGTCATGCAAACGGTGCTGGATAGCTGCAACTCCATCATCAAGGATCCGCCGCCGGCCGTTTCACTCGTCGGCATCGACGCCAGTGCGGTCGATGTGGAACTGTATTTTCAAGTCACCAGTCCGCTGAAGCGAGGTGTCGCCCGCAGTGAGGTCATCGACCTCGTATACCGACACTGCAAGTCCAGCGGACTTCAGCTTGCGATGCCGCTCAGCAAGGTCATCACGGCGACTGAGGTCATGGCACAGAATGCATCGGCCTCCAGCACGGGCCCGGTGCAAAGCCTCATCGAAGCCATCCCCGTTTTCTCGGTGCTTACAGAGGAGGAGGTAACGGCGCTCGCGGCATCCGCGACCAGGCGCATTTTTTCTCCCGGTGATGAGATCGCAAAAGAAGGGGACTCTCTTGCGAGCCTTATGATCATCCGGGCAGGGATCGTTTCGATGAGAAGAGACGGCGAGGAGGCGGCGCGCCTGGCGCCCGGCGATTTTTTTGGCGAAGGGGGCTTCCTTGCCGGGATTGGCGAGAGCCATGCGCTTCAGGCGGTCACACGGGTGACCGTTTATGAGATCGGCAAGGAAGCTTTTGCACCACTTCTGGGCGGTCGCCCCGAGCTCGCGGAGGATCTTGCAGCAAATCTCGCCTATCGGGAGGCGTTGAGCGGGAATATGGGCAATCATGCCATGCAGCATGATCGCCGGCGGTCCTACCTGCTGCAAGCCATTCGATCGGTATTCCGCAATCATGCACATGGGTGACCATCGCGCCGTGGGTAATTTGCTAGGTGAGGCAGCGGGATTGGTAGCGTTTGTCCGAACCGTCGAAACCGGATCCTTCAGTGCGGCGGCGCGCAGCCTGCGGACAACGCCGTCGGGCGTATCGAAAAGCGTTTCCCGGCTGGAAAGCCTGCTCGGGCTCAAGCTCTTTCGTCGCTCGACACGTCTCCTTACACTGACACCGGATGGAGAAACCTTCTTCGGAAACATTGCGCCACTTCTCCGGCAGATCGAGGAATCTTCGGATGTCTTTCAAGCGGATCGCGGCGCGACCGGTCATTTGCGTGTGAGCCTGCCAAGCGAGCTTGCGAGGCTTCTCATGCCGCCCATCTTCACACGCTTCCTGCCGCAGCATCCCGGCATAACGCTCGATCTCGGGACGACGGATCGGCACGTGGACCTGATCCGCGAAAACTACGACATCGCGTTTCGCGTCGGTAAGGTCACGGGAAGCGACATGATGATGCGCACGCTGGTGCATCTGGAGATGGTACTGGTCGCATCGCCTGCGTTTATCGAGGCATGGGGACAGGTGAGTTCGGTGGAGAGGTTGCGTGAAATACCCTTCGCGCGCTACGCGATCGACGGCCGTACATATCCCGTTCGCTTTGGCGATGGCTCGACAATGATGCCGACAGGAGAGGTGGATCTCGACACAGCGACAGCGATCCGGATCGCGGCCTTGAGCGGTGTGGGCGTCGCTTATCTGATGAAATGCATCGTTCAGGAGGAGCTGGATAGAGGGGAATTGATCCAGCTTCTGCCCGAGCTCGAGCTGGAGATGATGCCGTTCCAGGCTGTCCACGCTTTTGGCAGGATGCCGACTTTCCGCCTGCGGCTCTTTTCGGATTTCATCGAGACCGAAATGCGCAAGCATGCATCGCGATAAGCACGGTCGTGCGACCAATGCAGATCCGGCAGCCACGCCCGAAATCTCGGACAGGGTTGCGTTGCCGACAAGGTCGTTGGCCCTATCCCCAACCGATGGTTAGCTACCGTTTTTCCTCGCGCTTGCTACTCATTCCGTGACCGCCTGCCTCGGCGGTCTGTTCCCCAAATGAACGATCTTGAAGGACGAGGATGACATGACGCAAAGACTGAATTACGCCCAGCTTTCACCAGAGCTCGTCAAAAAGCTCTCCGCCTTCAGCATGGAATTGAAGGAGAGCTCCATCGAGCAGACGACCAGGGATCTGGTCGAAATCCGCGCGTCCCAGATCAATGGCTGCAGCTTCTGCGTGGACATGCATTCCAAGGAAGCAAAGATCCATGGCGAACGTGAACTCCGTCTCTATCACGTCGCCGCCTGGCGTGAATCGACGCTGTTCAGCCCGCGCGAGCGCGCTGCCCTTGCCTGGACGGAAGCGGTCACCAAGCTTTCCGACACCGGTGTGCCGGACGAGCTTTATGAGAAGGTCCGCGGCCAGCTTTCCGAGAAGGAAGTATCCGACCTGACCTTCCAGATCATGGCCATCAACGCATGGAACCGGATCAGCATTGCGGTCAAGGCTGTTCCGGGCACTGCGGACAAGCTTTACGGCCTGGACAAGGCCGGTCTGCAATAAAAACGATGACCGATATTGCAGCCGCATGGGAATGCGGCTGCGACGACTCTATTTCGGCTTCTTTAGTCACAAAGAGCCGACAATATTGCGGCATAGTGCGTTGCGTGGAGGCCATGCCGGTGCTGCCTAAAGCTGGTTCTTCATGTCGCTGTCGTGCGATACTCGAACCGGGTCACACGGAAGCTTTTTTCCAATGATGCAGCAACTTGATCCGCGCTTGGAACACCGCCGACGGACTTCCACCTGATCTCGTAGATCAGTTGGCGATGCCCGCCCTCGATATCCCTCAGCCCCGTGAAGATCGCCTCGGAAAGTTCAGGAGTTGCCGCCTTCACGTCGGGAAATCCTGAAACGTTTTCCAGTCTGATCGATACGGTGCCCTTCTGGTCGCCTGATATCCATCGGTCGACATGCTTCAGCGGGGAAAGGATGAGGACGGCAAGGATGGTTACGACGGCGCCCACGGCGATCTGACCGCCGCCGAAACAAAGGCCAATTGCCGTTATCAGCCACAAGGTCGCCGCGGTGGTGACACCGGTTGCGATATCGCCGCGTCGAAGGATTGCGCCTCCGCCGATGAAGCCCACGCCGGTGAGGACGCCGAGTGGGAAGCGCAGGATATCCATCGATCCGTTTGCGCTTTGGCTCGTTGCCAGGAGGATATTTGCCTGGATCATCGAAAGGCAGGCGGCAAGACCAACGAGAATGGTGGTGCGCAATCCGGCGGCATGTCCGCCTCGCTCCCTGTCGAGACCGATAAATGCGCCAGCGACGATCGTTGCTGCCAGACGAAGTGCGATATCCGTCCAGTTCGGCGTTATGGGCATCAGGTCGATGAGATCCAATTCAGCCGCTCCCGTGCTCTATTTCCGAAGGTTTCAAGCGTGGGAAGCTAGAGCGCGGCCGGGGGCGGGCCAGTGGAGCAGCGGAAATCAGCCTTTGACACCGGCTCGTGCCGGATCGACATGCTGATGCAGGCTTGCGGCCGAGTGACGAATGACCTCTGAAATCTGCAGCAGTTGTTTGACCAGGGGTGTCGAATTGCGCCAGATGATGCCGATCGTTCTCAACGGCTGAGGCGTGCGAAATCGGGAAATGGAGACATCCGCCGAGCGTGTCTCCACGGGCACGGCCATTTCAGGGATCAGGGTGACGCCGATGCCGGCGCTGACCATCTGTACGAGCGTCGAGAGCGAGCTGCCCTCCATGATCTCCCGAGGGCGAGTCGATTCGATGCCGCAAAAGGACAAGGCCTGATCCCGGAAGCAATGTCCCTCTTCCAGGAGAAGCAGGCGCATTTCGCGCAGCGCCTCGGGTTCCGGCACCGGCTTGCCCTCGTCTTCGCGGTGGCGAACCAGCACGAACTCTTCCTCGAATAGTTTGATCTCGGTAAGCGACGGCTGGGACACCGGCAATGCGACGACTGCCAGATCCAGCTCGCCCTGGGCCACTTCGTGAACCAGTCTGGTCGTCAAGGTTTCGCGCACCTGTATTTCGATATTGTCGAAGGTCCTGTTCAGATCGCTTATGATCGCCGGTAGCAAATAGGGGGCGATAGTCGGGATGATGCCGATTCTCAGCCGCGTCAGCAGTCTGTCCTGCGAGGCGCGGGCGAGATCTCCGAGCTCGTCGACAGCTCTCAGAATGTCCCGCACACGCATCGCAAAGAGTTGTCCGAAGGCGGTCAGCCTGACTTCACGCGCGCCGCGCTCGAAGAGATCTCCGCCGAGTTCTTCCTCCAGCTCCTTGATCTGCATGGACAAAGCGGGTTGCGAAATGGCGCAGGCATCGGCCGCATGCCGGAAGCGGCCATGGCGTGCCAGCGCTTCAAAATAACGAAGCTGTTTGAGCGTAAGGTTGGTCATAAGATGAACTTATCGCAGCTATCAGTAAATCCAACTTAAAATTATCACACGCTTCCGATAAAAGGGAGGGGAGGGAGGATGCATGCTAGCACGCTCAACCAGCAGCAAGGCGTCAAGCATGCAATCAGGCCCAATAGTTTAACGGACAGGCTGTCCCTGGATGGCTGCCTGGAGCAACAGGAGAAAACTATGGACCAGAAACCTGACAGCGCGGGCAAATGTCCCGTCGATCATTCGGGAGCAAGCGCCAGACGCAATCGCGACTGGTGGCCGAGCCAGCTCGACCTGCAGATGCTTCACCATCACTCCGGTCTTTCGGATCCGATGGGCAAGGATTTTGATTATGCCGAGGAGTTCAAGAAGCTCGATCTCGATGCGGTGAAGAAGGATCTTCACGCGCTGATGACCGACTCACAGGACTGGTGGCCGGCAGACTTCGGCCACTACGGCGGTCTCTTCATCCGCATGGCCTGGCACAGCGCCGGCACCTATCGCATCACGGACGGCCGCGGTGGCGCCGGTCAGGGTCAGCAGCGCTTTGCGCCGCTCAACTCCTGGCCTGATAACGTCAATCTCGACAAGGCTCGCCGCCTGCTATGGCCGATCAAGCAGAAATACGGGAACAGTATTTCCTGGGCCGACCTCTTGATCCTCACCGGCAACGTCGCGCTCGAATCCATGGGCTTCAAGACCTTTGGTTTTGCTGGCGGCCGTGCCGACGTCTGGGAGCCGGAAGAGCTTTACTGGGGTCCGGAAGGCACCTGGCTCGGCGACGAGCGCTATAGCGGCGAACGCGAGCTGGCAGAACCGCTCGGCGCCGTGCAGATGGGCCTGATCTATGTCAATCCGGAAGGCCCGAACGGGACTCCTGATCCGCTTGCATCGGCTCGCGACATCCGCGAGACCTTCGCCCGCATGGCGATGAATGACGAAGAGACCGTGGCACTGATCGCCGGCGGTCATACCTTCGGCAAGACCCACGGCGCGGGTGACCCGTCGTTTGTCGGCGTCGATCCTGAAGGTGGCGAGCTCGAGGCGCAGGGCCTCGGCTGGGCGAGCAAGTTCAACAGCGGCGTCGGCCGCGATGCCATCGGCAGCGGCCTGGAAGTCACCTGGACGACGACCCCGACAAGGTGGAGCAATAATTTCTTCTGGAACCTGTTCGGTTATGAATGGGAATTGGAAAAAAGCCCGGGTGGTGCCCATCAGTGGGTCGCAAAGGGTGCCGGCGCCACCATTCCGGATGCCTTCGATTCTTCGAAGAAGCACCTGCCGCGAATGCTCACCTCCGACCTCGCGCTGCGCGTCGACCCGATCTACGAGGCGATCTCGCGCCGCTTCCTCGAAAACCCGGATCAGTTCGCAGACGCCTTTGCCCGCGCCTGGTTCAAGCTTACCCACCGCGACATGGGCCCAAAGGTTCGTTATCTCGGCAAGGAAGTTCCGGCAGAAGACCTGATCTGGCAGGACGTCATCCCGGCCGTCGATCACGCGCTCATCGACGACAAGGACATTGCTGATCTGAAGGCCAAGGTCGTTGCCTCCGGCCTGTCCGTTCAGGAGCTCGTCTCGACCGCATGGGCATCCGCTTCGAGCTTCCGCGGTTCCGACAAGCGTGGCGGCGCCAATGGCGCGCGCATCCGTCTTGCCCCGCAGAAGGACTGGGATGTCAACGAGCCGGCACAGCTCGCCAAGGTTCTCGGCACCCTCGAAGGCATCCAGAAGGACTTCAATGCAGCCCAGACCGGCGGCAAGAAGGTCTCTCTCGCCGACCTGATCGTGCTTGCCGGTGCAGCCGGTGTCGAAAAGGCTGCCAAGGCAGGTGGCCAGGACGTTGTCGTGCCGTTTACGCCGGGTCGCATGGATGCATCGCAGGAGCAGACCGATGCCGCTTCCTTCGCGGCTCTCGAACCGCGTGCCGACGGTTTCCGCAACTATGTGAACAGCAAGCGTCTGCAGTTCATGAAGCCGGAAGAAGCCCTTGTCGACCGTGCCCAGCTGCTGACGCTGACCGCGCCTGAAATGACGGTTCTCGTCGGCGGCCTGCGCGTGCTGACGGCCGGCAAACCGGAACATGGCGTCTTCACCGCGCATCCGGAAGCGCTGACGAACGACTTCTTCGTCAACCTGCTCGACATGGGCACCGTCTGGGCACCGCTCGCCGGCAAGGACGGCGTTTATGAAGGCCGCGACCGCAAGACCAACGTGGTCAAGTGGACCGGTACCCGCATCGACCTTATCTTCGGCTCGCATTCGCAGCTGCGCGCGCTCGCTGAAGTCTATGGCCAGTCCGATGCCAAGGCGAAGTTCGTCAAGGACTTCGTTGCCGCATGGAACAAGGTCATGAACGCTGATCGCTTCGATCTCGTCTGATCATGAATCTACCCCGGACGCGGCGACCGCCGCGTCCGGGGTAATGCGTGGGCAGTCTTCGCCCGCCGCGCGCTGCCTGTTAGCCAGGTTTCCTTTCGACATTTCTTTGCCTTGACGGACCCGCCGTGATTTCGCAGCCGCGTGCTCTCGGATCATGCTGTACGAACCAAACCCGTCATTGAAGCGTTCCTGCAAGACAACTTGTTTCGCTGGAAGGAAAGACGATGAGCGAGAATCTCAGGAAGGGCGACAAGGTATCCTGGAATACGAGCCAGGGCGAAACGGTCGGCAGCGTGGTCAAGAAGCAGACGGCGCCAACGAAAATCAAAGGGCACGAGGTAAAAGCCTCGAAGTCGGATCCGCAATATATTGTCGAGAGCGAAAAGTCCGGCAAAAGAGCGGCTCACAAACCCGAGCAATTGCGCAGAAAGTGATTGAACCTGCCGTTCTGCTTTTGGCACGATGCGTTTGCGGCCGCGAAGTCGAAACCAATGAAAGAGGCCCGAGCGGAAACGCTGCGGGCCTATTAATTTTTTCTGAACTCGATCTGTGAAATAATAGGCTTCTCACTTTTTTGTAACATTGAGATTTTCGGACGCGGTAAGTCTCTGTAAATAAAGTGGAAGTTATGCGCATCAGCACCATCACCAACTGGGCCTATGGCATTACCGTGATCCTCACGGCGCTTTCGGCTGCCGCCTTTATCATGTCGTCGCGTAGTGCAGAGGATGAGCGGCGTGCGGTTGAGGAGCATCTTGTTCTCGATACGCTGACCGAACAGCTCGAGATCGGTGCCGAACTCTCCAGTGATGAGGCAAGGCTCTATGTCATGCGCGGCGAACAGCGCCACCTCGATGCCTTCAAGGCGGACGCCGAAACCGAACGGCGGCGCGAGACGGCGGCCGAGCAGATCGCGGCGAGAGACATATCCGCCGTGGAGCGGAATATTATCGAGGGCATGAACAAGCAGGCTGAGGCACTTGACGCCGTGGAAGCCGCCGCGATCGATGCTTTCCAGAATGGTGACAGACAGGCAGCGCAGCAAACGCTTTTCGGTTCCGAGCATGAGCGGTTGCAGACGGCTCTCATGGATTCGGCCGGGCATCTGCGCGACGTCACGGCGACACGCACGGGAGCGGCGCTCGATGACGCGCGCCGGCGCAGCGACCAATGGAACCTTGTCGCCAAGATCATGCTGGCGATGACCGGCCTGCTTTTCCTTGCCGTGCTCTACTTTATCCTTCGCCGTCGCGTGGCTATGCCTCTGGTGCGCATGACCGGCATCGTCAGCCGACTTGCCAAGCAGGATTATGCGGTCGAGGTCCCTGACGATCATCGCCGTGATGAGATCGGCGAAATGAACGAAGCGATCCAGATCTTTCGTGAAAACGGGCTTGAGCGTGAGCGTCTGGACGCGGAGCGACGCGCTGACCAGCATACCAAGGATCTTATCCTGCAGATGATGCACCGCCTTCAGGCCTGTGAAAATCAATATGAACTGGCCGATGTCGTCGCGCGCTTTGCGCCGCAAATCTTTCCGGGCATTGCCGGAAGTCTTTATATACTTGACGAGGATAAATCCGTTCTCGCGCAAACCGGCACATGGCTGGATCCTGTGAATGCGCAGGCGGCTTTTCCGGCCAGTGCCTGCTGGGGCCTGCGGCGCGGCCGCCCGCACATGAGCGGCACCGGCGATGGAGATGTGCCCTGCCAGCATGTGGAAGGAAGCGGTGTTGCCTCCTCCTGTTTCCCGTTGACGGCGCAGGGTGACATGATTGGTCTTCTCTATCTGGAGGAGCGCCACGGGCAAATACCGGCGCTGGACAATGTTCGCCTCTATCTGGAACTGATCGCCGAAAATGTGGGCTTGGCGGTCGCCAACCTGCAGTTTCGTGAAAAGCTGACCGATCTCGCCATCCGCGACCCGCTAACGGCGCTTTTCAACCGCCGTTTCCTGGACGAAACGTTGCACCGACATGGGCGCGACAAGGGCCAGGAGCCGCTCGCATGCCTGATGATCGACATCGATCACTTCAAGCGCTTCAACGACCAGTTCGGCCACGATGCGGGCGACATGGTCATGCAGTATGTCGGGCAGGTTCTGCGCAGCGCTGTGGCCGATATCGGCAACGCATTCCGCTTCGGTGGCGAGGAATTCACAATTCTGCTGCCGGACTGTAGCGAGGAGGATGGTTTCGAATTAGCTGAAAAGCTGCGCGCGCAGATCGGTGGAGCGGCACTTTCACATTCAGGTCAGATCATCGGTGCGGTGTCGGTATCCATCGGAGTGGCGGCATCACCTGCAGAAGGGGTGGTCGATACGCTGGTCAGCCGCGCCGACGCGGCCCTTCTCGACGCCAAGGCCAAGGGCCGCAACAAAACTGTTCTTGCAAGCAGTTTGCGCAGGCCAACGCAGGAAACGTTGCGCGCCTGATATCAACAAAGAAGCGAGAGGCGATCAGCCGCCGACGACGCCGTGTGGCGCCAATTCGACGATCTCGCGGGCTGCGCCGTAATCGCGCTCATGGGCCGAGCGGTAGCGGTGTTCGGTGCGGCCGGTCAGATCACGATAGTAACGGTCGGTCATGCCGTCGGCATAGGTGCCGGTGTCAGCATCGAAGTCTTCGGTCGACGGCTTCATCGAGAAAAATTTGAACATCTTCACGGTCCTCCACAGCGTGCTATCAACATCCGGACGTATCGTTCGGTTCCTTCTCCACGATCATTATAACGAAAAAATTAACCATGTTTAAACAAACGGCATGTGTTTGAGCCCATGCCGAATGATTGCTTAAGATTTTCATGCCTGGTGAAGGAGCAGCGCCAGCATTTGCTGCAATGAAACGCCGCCGAGCGATTGACCTTCCTGTGATATGACAGTGGCGGACGAGACGTCGGCGCGGGACATTTCGCGCAATGCCCCTTCGATATCCATATCTTCGCAAAGCTGCAGCTGGCTTTCGACCGGAATTTGCTTCGCGACGGCACCGATCTTGATGACCCGGCCCCGATTGACCTCCTTTACGAAGGCGGCGATGTAATCATTGGCGGGGTTGAGGACGATTTCAGCCGCCGAACCCTGCTGGATCACCTCGCCGTCACGCAGGATGGCGATTTTCTCCCCGAGCCGGAGCGCCTCATCGAGATCGTGGGTGATGAAGACGACCGTTTTCTTCAGGTCCTTCTGCAGATCGAGAAGGACGGTCTGCATATCGACGCGGATCAGCGGGTCGAGCGCCGAATAGGCCTCGTCCATCAGGAGAATTTCGGCGTCGTTGGTTAGGGCTCGCGCCAAGCCGACGCGCTGCTGCATGCCGCCCGAGAGCTGGTTCGGATAGTGGCCGCCGAAGCCCTCCAGGCCGACGCGCTTGATCCAGGCATTGGCCCGCTCCTCGCGTTCCGCCTTGGCGACGCCCTGGATCTCCAGGCCGTAGACAGTGTTCTGCAGCACGTTTCGATGCGGCAGCAGACCGAAACGCTGGAAGACCATGGCCGTCCTACGGCGGCGGAATTCGCGAAGCTGCAAGGCGTCCATACGGCAGACGTCCTCGCCGCCATAGAGGACTTCGCCCGAAGTCGGGTCGATCAGTCGGTTGATGTGACGGATCAGCGTCGATTTGCCGGAGCCGGAAAGCCCCATGATCACGGTGATCTTGCCGCCGGGAATGGTGATGTTGATGTCTTTCAGCCCCAGCACATGACCGTGCTCCCTGTTGAGCTCGGTCTTCGACATGCCCTTGCTGACGGCATCCACATAATCACGGCCGCGCGGACCGAAGATCTTGAAGAGGCTTCGGATCTCGATCGAATTACTACCCATGCACGATCTCCCGGTGCTTCTGGAGCCGCAGGCCATAGGCCTGGCTGATCCGGTCGAAAATGATGGCAATGCCGACGATTGCGAGACCGTTGAAGACGCCGAGGGTGAAGTACTGGTTGGAGATGGCTTTGAGAACCGGCTGGCCAAGCCCTTGAACACCGATCATGGAAGCAATGACCACCATGGCGAGCGCCATCATGATCGTCTGGTTGATGCCGGCCATGATGGTTGGCAGCGCCAGCGGCAGCTGGACGTTGCGAAGTTTCTGCCAGCTCGACGAACCGAAGGCGTCAGCTGCCTCCAGCACATTCTCGTCCACCATGCGGATGCCGAGATTGGTGAGGCGGATCATCGGCGGCAGCGCGTAGATGACAACGGCGATGACGCCAGGTACGCGACCGATGCCGAGAAGCATGACGACGGGAATCAGGTAGACGAAGCTCGGCATGGTCTGCATGACGTCGAGGATCGGATTGACGATTTTCTGCATCGCATTCGAGCGCGCCATCAGGATGCCAAGCGGCAGGCCGATGACGATCGAAAGCACGGTACAGACGAAGATCATCGACACGGTCTTCATCGTATCCTGCCACATGTCGAAATAGCCGATGACAAGAAGCGTCAGAACACAGCCAATGACGACCTTCCAGCTGCGGCTGGCAAACCAGGCAATGGCGGCAAAAGCGATGAGAATGATTGGCCAGGGTGTGCCGGTCAGCAGCCGTTCTGCCCAGATGAGAAAGCTTTGCAGAGGGCTGAACGCAGCCTCGATGCTGTCGCCATAGGCGCGGGTGAAGGCACGAAATCCTTCGTCGACGCTCTTCTTCAGCTCGCGCAGCACGTCGTCATTCATTGTCGGAAATTTCGAGAGCCAATCCATACCGGTCCCCAAATAGATAGTGGCGGCGGCCGATTGTTGTTTTGGCCGTCGCGCCGAAGGATTGTCCGGGCAGCGCCGAGGCTGCCCATGTCATGTCTGAGTGCTTAGAGCGAAGCCTTGATCTTTTCGGCGGCTTCCGGCGAGACCCAGTCTTTCCAGAGGGGTTCGTTGTTCTTCAGGAAGTATTTGGCGCCGTCTTCACCTGTCGCCTGGTTATCGGTCATCCAGGCGATCAGCTTGTTGACGGTGTCATTGGTCCAGGCGCGCTTCTTCAGGTAATCGATGGCAGGGCCGCCGCGATCGGCAAAGCTCTTGCTGATCAACGTCTGCACATCGTCGGACGGCCAGGCATTCGGCTTGGGATCGGCGCAATCGGCAATAGAAGTGCAACGCTTCCATTCGGCCGCATCGTATTCCGTTCCGTATCCAAGCTTGACCATCTCGTATTTGCCGAGCAGCGAGGTCGGTGCCCAGTAATAGCCGACCCAGGCCTGCTTGCCTTCGTAGGCCTTGGCGATAGAGCCATCGAGACCTGCGGCAGAACCGGTGTCAACGAGCGTAAAGCCTGCCTTCTCCGCATCATAGGCCTTGAAGAGCTGCGCGGTAACGACAGTGCCGCCCCAGCCCTGCGGGCCGTTGAAGACGGCGCCCTTGCTCTTGTCTTCCGGCGCAGGGAAGAGTTCGGGATGTTTCAGGAGATCAGGAATGGTCTTGATGTCCGGATGGGCGTCGGCGATGTATTTGGGAATCCACCAGCCCTGTATCGCGCCGTCAGAGAGGATCTTGGCGCCCTGGACGACCTTGCCACCTTCAAGGCCGCGCTTGACCAGCTCCGGCTGCAGGCTGACCCAGGCTTCCGGCGCAACGTCCGGCTCTCCCTTTTCCGCCATGGAGGTGAGCGTCGGGACGGTGTCGCCGCTGACGATTTCTGCCGAACAGCCATAACCTTCCTCGAGGATCAACTTATCGAGGCTTGCAGCCACTTCTGCCGACTGCCAGTTCATGCTTGCGATGGTGATATTGCCGCAATCGGCGGCAAAAGCGCTGCCGCCCGCGAGCATGGCGCCAGCTGCGAGAATGGTGGATGCCAAAAGTACTTTCATTTTTTTGTTCCCTCTGGTCGCGGTGCATCCTGAACCCGGGCGCCGGCGGCACCGCACGCCGACCCCTGCATTGAGCCTGCTTTAGGGCTGCAACAGCCATTCTGGTTACGTCAAAAAATGGCGCATTAGAGCCGTCTTTCAATGCTGTCTTAAATACGGCGTCGCTTACGGAATGTCGGGTTGACGCAATCGCGCTATGGTTGTTTCCGTAGCAGCGGCATACCATCGGGCTGCATAATGAGTTGTGGCTTTCGAGCATCCAAGATGGGCAGCATTGATGGCTGCCCTCATCCCGCGCCAACCCTTCCACGAAGCAATTTTCGAAAACGAAGGATGCGCTTGTCAGAAGTTGGATACTAATATATTACTTCCGTCATAAGGCCGAAGGGAGGCGGTTATCGATGGCTATAGATACCCAATTTTCAAATCTTGCCGGTGAAGGAAGGCGATGAATTCCTCCACCGGAATCACGCGCAAGAAACGTTCCCTTCAAGGCGTCACGGTGCTCTCGCATCAGCGCGCAGCTGCACCGCGAGCGGCGACGCTGGTCTACAATGCGCTTCTCGATGACATCGTGTCGTTGCGCCGCAAGCCGATGGAGCTGTTGAACGAGAAGGAGCTTGAAGCGCAGTTCGGCGTCAGCCGCACGCCGATCCGCGAGGCGATCATCCGTCTTGCCGATGACGGTCTGGTGGACGTCTTCCCGCAGTCGGGCACGTTCGTTTCCCGTATTCCGCGCCGGGCGCTTTACGAGGCAATGCTCGTGCGCAAGGCGCTGGAGGATACAACGGTTTCGATCGCGGTCGAGAAGATGACGCCGGCGGGTCTAAGGGCGCTGGAACGCAATCTCGCTGATCTCGATGCCTGTCACCGTGACGGTGATGTCGCAGCCTTCCATATCATCGACAATGATTTCCACCAGCTCATCAGCACTATCGCCGGCTTTCCCGGCATCTGGGCAATCATCCAGCAGGTCAAGGTTCACAGCGATCGTTACCGCCTGCTGACGCTGCCGCAGCAAGGCCGCCTGACGCGCGTCATCGAGGAGCATGCAGCCGTGATCGATTGCATGCGGACGGGTGACAAGGATGGCGCAAAGGTCGCCATGGAGTTCCATCTCGGCAAGCTGCTGCACGAGGTCGAACAGGCCGAGATGCTCGACCCAGCCTATTTCATTGAGGATGCCCCGCAGATGGTGGCCTCCGGAGGAGAGAAGGATAATTCCAATGCAGATTGACGTGCGACACGCCTCCCATCCCGAAGCTGTCAAGGGTTTCGATACGGAAACCCTGCGACGTCACTTCCTGGTCGAGACGGTGTTTGCGCCTGGCGACATCCGGCTCACCTATTCCCACTATGACCGGATGGTGATCGGCGGCGCGGCGCCGCTTGATAGGGCGCTTGCGCTGACCGCGCCGAAGGCGATTGGCCAGGAAACGTTTCTGGCCGAGCGCGAGCTCGGCGTGTTGAATGTCGGCGGCGCCGGTCGCGTGATCGTCGATGGCACCAGCTACGCTCTGGCGAAGTACGATTGCCTCTATGTCGGCAAAGGCGCCATCGACGTCAGTTTCGAAAGTGCCGACGCCGGCAGTCCGGCAAAATTCTACCTGGTTTCGACGCCCGCTCATGCCAGCCATCCGACGGTGCTCTTGACGCGTGACAAGGCGCGGCACCTGACGCCGGGCGAGGCGGCAACCGCCAACAAGCGTTCGATCTATCAATATATCCACCCGGAGGTCTGCCAGTCCTGCCAGCTGACCATGGGCTTCACCAGCCTCGAGACCGGTAGCATCTGGAATACCATGCCGAGCCACACGCATGACCGGCGCATGGAAGCCTATCTCTATTTCGATCTCGATGCCGACCAGCGCGTCTTCCATTTCATGGGCGAGCCGCAGCAGACGCGTCACATGCTCGTCGCCAACGAGCAGGCGATCATCTCACCGCCCTGGTCGATCCATTCCGGCGCCGGCACCAAGAACTACAGCTTCATCTGGGCGATGGCCGGCGACAACAAGAGCTTTACCGATATGGACCATATCGCAATCGGCGATCTGAGGTGACGGCGATGCAGGCCCTTTTCGATCTCTCGGGAAAAACGGCCGTCGTTACCGGTGCCAATACCGGCATCGGGCAGGGCATTGCCGTAGCGCTTGCCGAAGCGGGTGCCTCGATCGTCGCCGTCGGCCGCTCGTCTATGGACGAGACGGAAGCACTGGTCGCCAAGGCGGGCGCAAAATTCCACGTCATCAAAGCCGATCTCGGCACGATCGAGCCGGTCAAGCCGATCGTTGCGGAAGCGCTGGAGCGCTTTGGAGCCCTCGATATCCTCGTCAACAATGCCGGCATCATCCGCCGCGCCGACGCGATCGATTTTACCGAGGAAGACTGGGATGCGGTGATGAATGTCAACCTGAAGACAGCCTTCTTTCTGTCTCAGGCTGCTGCCCGCCACATGCTCGAAAAAGGGCGCGGCAAGATCATTAACATCGCTTCGCTGCTCTCCTTTCAGGGCGGCATCCGCATCCCGTCCTACACCGCCTCAAAAAGCGGACTTGCCGGTCTGACCCGGCTGCTTGCCTGCGAATGGGCGGGCAAGGGCGTCAACGTCAACGCCATCGCTCCGGGCTATTTCGTGACCAACAACACGACGGCGCTGCGCGAGGATGCCGATCGCAATGCCAGCATCCTGGCGCGAATCCCGGCGGGCCGCTGGGGAGAGCCCGGCGATATCGGCGGTACGGCCGTGTTCCTGGCGTCGTCAGCATCCGACTATGTACACGGCACGGTTCTGCCCGTCGATGGAGGCTGGCTGGCGCGCTGAGGCGACAGCCAGGAGGAGAACTGACGCCGTCCTGTGGGAAGGCGAGGCCGCGTCCGTGGAGTTGGCGTGGCCGGAATGGAGGAGGACATGCAGTACCAGTTCGATTTTTCGGCCTTGCTGCCCTACTGGAGCGACTTCCTGTCGGGCGCGCTTGTCACGATCGAGATCACCGTCTTTTCGGTGGTCATCGGTCTGGTGATTGGCGTTGCCTGCGCCATAGCCCGTCGTTCGACTATCGGGCCGCTGCGTGCCCTTGTCAGTATCTATGTCGAGACAGTGCGTAACACGCCCTTCATCGTGCAGATCTTCTTCATTTTCTTCGGACTGTCGTCGGTCGGCATCCGCCTGCCGATCATTGCCGCCGCTGTCTTCGCCATGGTCATCAATGTCGGCGCCTATACGGCCGAGATCATCCGCGCCGGCATGGATTCCATCCATCCGAGCCAGATCGAGGCAGCCGAGGCGCTCGGCCTGTCGAAGCTGCAGATCTACCGTGACATCATTCTCCTGCCGGCGATCGAACGCGTCTATCCCGCACTTTCCAGCCAGTTCATCCTGATGATGCTGTCGACCTCGATCGCTTCGCAGATCTCGGCCGAGGAGCTGACGGGCGTCGCCAACAACATCCAGTCGAACACGTTCCGATCACTGGAAACCTATATGGTCGTCGCGGTCCTCTACATCGCCATTACCTATCTGATGCGGGCGGGCTTCTATGGCCTCGGTCTCATCGCCTTTCCGCGCCGCCGCCGGCTCGGCACGTCGCTCTAGAGGTCGCCATGCTCGGTGGATTTTCCTTCAATCACCTCATCTATCTGCTGGATGGCCTTGTCTGGACGGTGGTGCTGTCTGCACTCGCCTTCCTGCTCGGCGGCATCGCCGGCTTCTTCGTGATGCTCTGCCGGATTTCACGCTTCCTCTGGCTGCGGCGGGCGGCCCTCATCTATATCCAGATCGTTCAGGGCACGCCGCTGCTCATCCAGATGTTCATCCTCTATTTCGGCCTGGGGGTCATCAATATCTCGGTGCCGCCGCTGGTGGCGGCCGGCCTCGGCATGATGATCTATTCGAGCTCCTATCTCGGCGAGATCTGGCGCGGTTCGGTGGAGTCGATCTCGCGTACACAGTTCGAGGCGGCCGAATGTCTCGGCCTGACGCGCTGGCAGGCGCTACGTGAGGTGATCCTGCCGCAGGCGCTGAGGATCGCCACGCCGCCGACGGTCGGTTTTCTCGTCCAGCTCGTCAAGAATACCTCGCTCGCCTCGGTCGTCGGCTTCCTGGAGCTGACACGTGCGGCGCAGGTCATCAACAACTCCCTGTTCCAGCCCTTCCTGGTGTTCGGCATCGCAGCGCTTCTCTATTTCGCTGTGTGCTACCCGCTGTCGGTCTGGAGCCGCTCTCTCGAGAGGAAGCTCAATGTCGGTCGCCGTTAAACTCACCAATGTCGTCAAGCGCTTCGGCGCGCTGGAAGTGCTGAAGGGCGTTTCCTTCGAAATCAATGCCGGCGAAGTGGTGGCGCTGATCGGCCAGTCCGGCTCCGGCAAAAGCACCGCACTTCGCTGCATCAACCGGCTGGAGACGATCCAGGACGGCTCGATCGAAGTGTGCGGCCACCGCGTGGAAGATCCGAAGCTCGATCTCCGGACACTGCGCCGGGATATCGGCATGGTGTTCCAGAGCTACAACCTCTTCCCGCATATGACGGTTGCCGAAAACATCATGCTGGCGCTGCGCCGCGTGAAGGGCATGCGCAAGGACCAGGCCTTCGAGATCGCCAGGCAGGTGCTCGCCAAGGTCGGTCTCTCGGAAAAGATCGATGCCTATCCGGAGCAATTGTCGGGCGGCCAGCAGCAGCGCGTGGCAATCGCCCGTTCGCTCGCCATGCAGCCGAAGGTGATGCTGTTCGACGAGGTGACGTCTGCTCTCGACCCGAAGCTGACGGGCGAGGTGCTGCGCGTGATGGAAGATCTCGCCCGCGGCGGCATGACGATGATCGTCGTCACCCACGAGATGGGCTTTGCCAAGCGCGCTGCCAACCGCGTCATCTACATGCATACCGGCAAGGTCTGGGAGACGGGTGGCGCCGATATCCTGAGCAATCCGCAGACACCGGAACTCAAGGAATTCATGGCTGCAGAGCTTTAGACCCCGGTACTTGCGGGAGGGAATTGCCTGCGCCGGATGAACCGGTGCGGGTTTTACAGGAGGCCCGACAAAGAGCGGGCAGAGGCAATCAGGTAGAGGAGACTTGGAGTATGCCGAAGACAATGATTTCGAAACTGGCACTTTTGGCGGGCGCGGGCCTGCTGGCGCTGGCAAGTGTTGCCCATGCCGACGTGCTCGACAATATCAAGAAGGCGGGCAAGGTGCGCATCGCGGTCGCGATGGGCATTCCGGAATATTCCTTCGTCGATGAAAACCTCAAGCCGACCGGTTCGGACGTCGAAACCGCGAAGCTGATCGCCAAGGATCTCGGCGTCGAACTGGAACTGGTGGAAATCACCAACGCTGCGCGAGTTCCCTCGGTCCAGACAGGCAAGGCCGATATGGTCGTCTCTTCGCTTGGCATCACCGAGGAACGCAAGAAGGCGATCGATTATTCCGTCCCTTATGCGACGCTGGCACTCGTCGTCGCCGCTCAGCCGAGCGTCGAGATCAAGAACTATGCCGATCTCGATGGCAAGCGCATCGGCGTTACCCGCGCGACGACCAACGACCAGGACATCACCGCCAATGCGAAGGGCGCCGATATCGTTCGCTTCGAGGATGACGCAACGCTGATCACGTCTGTTGTCTCCGGCCAGGTCGATATCCTCTCCAGCCAGTCGGCTGTCATTAACGGCATCAACAAGAAGATGGCCGATCATCCGCTGCAGGTGAAGTTCACGCAGAAGGAAACCAATCTCGGTATCGGTATTCCAAAGGGTGAAGCTGGTCTCAAGACCTGGCTCGACCAATGGGTCAAGACCAATTTCGACAACAAGGTGCTGCGCGACATCTATCGCAAGTATCACAATGCCGAACTGCCCGACGATCTGACCTCGCGTTGATCGAATAGCGGCGCCGGGCGCCGATGCCTTCATGGCGCCGGTCTTCGACGATCCTTAATTTCTGCCAATTTCGTCGCCGCGGCCCTTGGGACGCGGCGTTCGATTTTATGCGCCTGAATATCCGGCTTCTGCTGCGCCGTCCTTCCATCGATACCTGTGGCGACTTTGTCCTTTGTAAAACGTTGGCGATTTATCGATAATTTCTTAGTGATATTGGAAACGAACGGCGGAGGCGATTTTGTCGGGCATTGCAGCTGGTAGGTGGGGCTTCTGGATCGACCGTGGGGGCACCTTCACCGATATCATCGGGCGCGACCCGTTCGGTGCACTGCATGCCCGCAAAGTGCTGTCTGAAAACTCGGAAGCCTATCGCGATGCGGCTGTGCACGGCATTCGCCTGCATCTCGGCCTGACGGCGGATGAGCCGATCCCGGCCGGGCTGATTGGCGAGGTCCGCATGGGCACAACCGTTGCCACCAATGCGCTTCTGGAGCGCAAGGGCGAACCTCTAGCGCTTGTGACGACGAAGGGTTTTCGCGATGCGCTGCGCATCGGCTATCAGGAACGCAAGAAGATCTTTGCGACGGAGATCGTCAAGCCGGAAGCGCTCTATCAGGATGTGGTCGAGCTCGAAGAGCGTGTTCTCGCCGACGGTACCGTCGAGACAAAACTCGACGAAGCCGCGACCGAAGCAGCACTCCGCGATCTGCGAGGCAAGGGTTACCGCGCCGTCGCCATCGTCTTCATGCACGCCTACAAATATCCCGCACACGAGGCAGCGGCCGCGCGCATCGCGCGCGCCATCGGCTTCGAGCAGGTTTCTGTCAGCCATGAAGTCTCGCCGCTGATCAAACTGGTCGGTCGCGGCGATACGACTGTTGTCGATGCCTATCTTTCGCCGGTGCTCGGCCGCTATGTGCGTCAGGTCTCCGATGAGCTCGACGTCGCGAGAACCGGCGCCCGCGTCATGTTCATGATGTCTTCGGGCGGGCTTACGGCCGCCGATATGTTTCAGGGCAAGGACGCGATCCTGTCCGGCCCTGCCGGCGGTGTGGTCGGTCTTGCCAAGACCGGCGAGCAGGCAGGTTTCGGCCACGTGATCGGCTTCGACATGGGCGGCACCTCGACTGACGTCGCGCATTTCGACGGCGAATATGAGCGTGCTTTCGAAACGGAAGTGGCGGGTGTGCGCGTTCGTGCACCGATGATGCTGATCCATACGGTGGCGGCTGGTGGCGGCTCTATCCTGCATTTCGAAAGCGGCCGTTTCCGCGTCGGGCCTGATTCCGCAGGCGCTTTCCCAGGCCCCGCCTGCTACCGTAATGGCGGGCCGCTTGCGGTGACCGATGCCAACGTCATGGCCGGCAAGCTGCTGCCCGATTTCTTCCCGACGATCTTCGGCCCGAACCAGGACCAGCCGCTCGATATCGAGACGGTGCGGCAGAAATTCGCCACGCTTGCAGCGGAGATCGGTGACGGACGCAGCCCGGAAGAGGTAGCCGACGGTTTCATCCGCATTGCCGTTGCCAATATGGTCGAGGCGATCAAGAAGATTTCCGTCCAGCGCGGTTATGACGTGACACGTTACGCTTTGAATTGCTTTGGCGGTGCCGGCGGCCAGCATGCCTGCCTGGTGGCCGATGCGCTCGGTATGAAGAGCATACTTCTTCATCCCATGTCCGGCCTGCTCTCGGCCTATGGCATGGGCCTTGCCGATATCCGCTCCACCCGCCAGAAGGCGCTCGGCGTGCCGCTCGATGCGGCCGCACCGGCAGCGATGACAGCTCTTGGCAGAGAATTGCAGGGCGAGTGCCTGCCGGAGCTGGTGGCGCAGGGCATCGAGGCCGGCAAGATCAAGACGGTGTTGCGTGCACATATCCGCTATGCCGGCACCGATACGCTGCTCGCCGTCGAGGCATTATTCCCGCAGGATGACGACGCGGCGCGCCTGCGCAGGGAATTCGAGATCCTGCATAAGCGCCGCTTCGGCTTCATCGCCGAGGACAAGCCATTGGTCGTGGAAGCCGTCGAGGTGGAATGCATCGGCGGTGCGGCCGCCGAAATCGACGTTGATCGTGGCGAAGCGGCTGAGGGCGAGGCATTGCCCATCCGACGCACCCTGTTCCATTCGCAGGGCGAAAGCCATGACGCGGCGGTCGTCATGCGCGATGGCATTCAGCCCGGCCAGACCGTGACCGGACCGGCCATCATCATTGAGCCGAATCAGACCATCGTCGTGGAAGACGGCTGGCAGGCGAAGCTGACGGCGCACGATCATATCGTGCTCGCCCGCATCAAGGCGCTGCCGGAGCGCACGGCGATCGGAACCAAGGCCGATCCCGTCATGCTGGAGATCTTCAACAATCTTTTCATGTCGATTGCTGAGCAGATGGGCGTCACGCTGCAGAACACCGCCTATTCCGTCAACATCAAGGAACGGTTGGACTTCTCCTGCGCGGTCTTCGATGCGGACGGCAATCTCGTCGCCAATGCGCCTCATATGCCGGTTCATCTCGGTTCCATGGACGCGTCTGTCGCCACTGCCATCCGCGAAAATCCGGTCATTCATCCGGGCGACGTCTTCCTGATCAATGCGCCCTACAATGGCGGCACGCATCTGCCCGATCTCACCGTCTGCACGCCCGTCTTCGACGATGCCGGCACACGCATCCGTTTCTGGGTGGCGAGCCGCGGGCACCATGCCGATATCGGCGGTATCTCCCCGGGCTCGATGTCGCCTCTCGCGACGCATATCGAGGAGGAAGGCGTCTACATCGACAATTTCAAGCTGCTCGATCGTGGCAAATTCCGCGAAGACGCTCTTGCGGATTTGCTTACTGGTGCGCGTTATCCAGTGCGCACGCTGGCGCAGAACGTCAACGACCTGAAGGCGCAGGTTGCCGCCAATGAAAAGGGTGTGGCGGAACTGAAGAAGATGATCGCGCTCTTCGGCGAGGACGTGGTCGATGCCTATATGGGCCATGTGCAGGACAACGCCGCCGAAAGCGTGCGCCGTGTGCTCGACCACCTGCCGGATGGCGAATTTTCTTATGAGATGGATCAGGGCTGCAAGATCGTCGTCAGGATTTCCATCGATCGGGAAAAACGCGAAGCAACCGTCGATTTTACAGGCACCTCAGCGCAGCGCTCCGACAATTTCAACGCGCCGGCGCCGGTAACGCGGGCTGCCGTGCTCTATGTTTTCCGGGTGCTTGTCGAAGCCGATATTCCGATGAACGCCGGCTGCTTGCGGCCGATCCGTATCGTCATTCCCGATGGCACAATGCTGACGCCCGTTTATCCGGCAGCCGTCGTTGCCGGCAATGTCGAAGTCAGTCAGGCCGTTACCAATTGCCTGATCGGTGCCGTCGGCGCCATGGCCGCGGCCCAGGGCACGATGAACAACCTGACCTTCGGCAACGACAAGTACCAATATTACGAAACCATCTGCTCCGGCGCGCCGGCAGGCCCGGGCTTCAACGGTGCGGATGCCGTGCACACGCATATGACCAATTCGCGCCTCACCGATCCGGAAATCCTGGAGAGCCGTTTCCCCGTTGTGCTCGAGGACTTCCATATCCGGCCAAATTCCGGTGGCCGCGGTCAGTGGCATGCCGGCAGCGGCACGCAGCGGACGATCCGCACGCTCGAGAAGCTGGAATTCGCCGTTCTCTCCGGTCATCGCCGCGTGGCACCGTTCGGGCTGAAAGGCGGCGAAGATGGACAGACCGGCCGCAACTGCGTTCGCCGAAACGACGGGACGATTGATGAACTGATCGGTGCTGCCCACACGGTGTTGGAAGCGGGTGAAGCCTTTACTGTCGTGACGCCAACAGGCGGCGGGTACGGACCGAGAGACGCCTGAGCAATTGGGATGGAAGTGCGTTCAATGGAAAAATCGAAATAACAAAAGGCGCCCCGCGATCTGATCGTCTCGTCGGCTCATCTGGCACTCGGCAGCTCGCCGGCTCTTTCGGAGCTCGAATACGGATCGGTCCTCTTTTCTCACGCCTTTAATCGCTGGATGGTGCGCTGCATGGCGGCCGCCGGGGTGCCCAGTCTGTCGCCCGTCGAGATCCTCATCATTCACTCGGTTCGCCATCGCGGCCGGCCGAAGACATTGTCCGACCTCTGCCTCGTGCTCGATATCGAAGACACTCATGTCGCCAACTACGCGGTAAAAAAGCTTGATGCGGCCGGCCTCGTCAAAACCGGAAAATCCGGCAAGGAAAAAGTCATCCAGGTCACCGACAAAGGCCTGGAGGCGCTGACGCGATATTCGGAAATCCGCGAGCGGCTTCTGGTCGAGGCGACGAAAGTGTCGGGACTATCGCAGGAGGATTTGTCCGGTATCGCCTCCCACCTGAGAGCGCTCTCGGGCTATTACGAGCAGGCGGCGAGATCAGCGGCGACCTTATGATCGAAACCGCCGAAAGCAGAGACGCCGCCATTCTCCCGGCTCTCTAACGGGCCTGGATATCCGTTCCCTTGTCAAAAGCGTGCTCCGCCTTGAAAGGCGGAGCACGCTAGCAAGGTCGGGGCTCAGTTCTTGACCGTGTCTTCCAGGAAGAAGCGGCCGAGCGGGTTCTGATAGAAGTTGTCGATGTTCTTGCGCGCGACGTTGATGTAGGGGCTGTAGTAGAGATCGATCCAGTTGACGTCGTCCTTGGCGGTCTTCTGCAGGTCGATATACATCTGCTCGCGCTTTTTCGGATCGAGTTCCAGGCGGGCCTTGGCGACCAGCTCCTTCACCGCATCGTTCTTGTAGTTCGTCATGTAGTTGTTGTTGGAATCGTGTCCGAGCACGAAGGTCGTCTTCTGGTCCGGGTCGAGAATGTCGTTGGTCCAGTAATTGACCGAGATATCGTAATCGCCGGCAACCGTCATGTCCCATTCCTGGCTGGGGTCGACCTTCTGCAGGTTGGCGGTGATGCCGGCCTTGGCGAGCTGCTGTTGCACCAGTACGGCGGTCTGCTCGTCCACCTCGTCACCGGCGCGGATCAGGTAGTTCAGCGTCAGGTTGGTGACGCCGGCGTCGGCCAGCATCTTCTTGGCTTTTTCTGGGTCATAGGGGCGCTGCAGATTGTCGGCGTAATGATAGAGCGCGCCCTTCGGAACATAGGAATTGGCGACCGTGCCCTGGCCGAAGGTGACGGCATCGACGATTGCCTTCTTGTCGATTGCGATGTCGAGCGCCTGGCGTACTTCCTTCTTGGCGAGATCGCCATGGGCATGGTTGATCAGCAGATGGTCCTCACGGGTCGAAGGATCGGCCAATACGTTGAGGTTGGCGTCCTTCTTCAACTCCTCGACGCGCGAAAAGGGCACGAAGATCGCCGCGTCGAGCTGGCCTGCCTGCACGTTCAGCATGCGGGTATTGTCGTCAGGCACCGAGATCCACTCGACGCCGTCGAGCTTTACCCGGTCTGCCTGCCAGAAATTCGGGTTCTTCTTAAGGATGATGCGGTCGCCGCGGCGCCATTCCTCTACGGTGAAGGCGCCTGACGAAATGGGCTTTTCAGCGTAGGCGTCGGCCCCCATGGATTCGATGCCGGCCTTGGAAATGACGGATGCATTCGGCAGTGCCAGCGTCGACAGGAAGGGCGCGGAAGGGTTCTTGAGCTTGATCGTCAGCGTATGCGGATCGGTAGCGACGGCCGTGTCGATGACCTTATAGGAATCGCTCCAGAGCGAGCCTGCGTCATCGCGGATACGCAACAGGCTGAAGGCCGCGTCTTCCGCCGTCAGCGGCGAGCCGTCGGAGAATTTCGCGTCGCGTATCTTGAAGACATAGGTCAGTCCGTCGTCGGAGGCCGTCCAGCTCTCGGCCAGGCCGGGCTCCAGCTTGGTGCCGGTCTTGTCGACGCGGATCAGAACGTCATAGACGTTGGAGAAGACCCAGTTGTCGATGTTCTGCGCCGTTTTGATCGGGTCGAATGTCGTCGAATCCTCGCGACGGCCGATAGTGAGCACACCGGCGGCTTCGGCATAGGATGCACTGAGCGTCAGGCCCGCAAGAAGCGCTGCAAGCCCGATTGATTTCCATCTGGTGATCATGCGTTCGTTCCCTTCGTTGTTATGGCATGCGTTTGACGGGTAGTGCCGGCATCGATTGCAGCTCGTCTTCCAAGCTGGCGCTGCTCAGAAGCGGCTTGTCCGGATCGATATCGGGAATGGCGGCGATCAGCGCCGCGGTATAGGGATGTTTCGGCCGCGCAAAGACCTCTTCCGAGAGGCCTTCTTCGACGATCTCGCCACGATACATGACGACCACGCGTTCGCAGAGATTGCGCACGATCGCCAGATCATGGGCGATAAACATCAGCGTCAGGTTCATCTTTGCGGTGAGCTCACGGAAAAGCGCGATGATCTGTGCCTGGATCGTGACGTCGAGGGCCGCAACACATTCGTCAGCAATGATGAGCTTCGGATCGACAGCGAGCGCCCGGGCAATCCCGGCGCGCTGGCACTGACCACCGCTCATGCTGCGGGGTTTGCGATTTGCAAACTCTCGCTCCAGCCCGACAAGATCGAGTAATTCGCCGATCCTCTCCGGAATGGCCGATGCCGGCACCTTGCCCTGCACCTTCAGCACCTCGGCAAGCATCTGCCCGATCGTGAGGCGCGGATTGAGTGCGTTATAAGGGTCCTGAAAGACCATGGCCGTCTCGCGCCGCAGCTTTGCGAGACCGGCGGCCCGCTGCTGCGCGAGATCGATCCCTCCGAAGGACACATGGCCTGAGGAGATCGGCGTCAGCCCTAGCACGGCGCGTGCGAGTGTGCTCTTGCCGCTGCCGGATTCGCCGACGATGCCTATGGTTTCGCCCGGCATGACCTGCAGGCTGACACCGGAAACGGCGCTTACCGTCTTGGCACTGCTCTTGAACAGGCTGCCGCCAACCTTGAAACGCACATGCAGGTCGTCGATCTCGAGAAGCGGCTTGGTCGATGCTGCGGAAGACGCGAGCAGCGGCTCCGGCATTGGCGCCTCGTCCGGCATGGAGGGATGGCTGTTGATCAGATTGATCGTGTAGGCGTCCTGCGGCCGGGAGAGGATCGTCCGTTTCGGCCCCTGTTCAAGCAGCTTACCATTGCGCATGACGGCGATGCGGTCGCAGGTCTGGGCGACGATGCCGAGATCGTGGGTGATGAGGATGATCGACAGGCCGCGCTTTTCTCGGATCTCCAGCAAGAGTTTCAGGATCTGCGCCTGGATCGTCACGTCGAGTGCCGTCGTCGGCTCGTCGGCGATCAGGATCTTCGGGTTGCAGGAGAGAGCCACGCCGATCATGGCGCGCTGGCGCATGCCGCCGGAGAACTCGTGCGGATAACTGTCATATTGGCGAACGGGATCGGGAAAGCCAACCTGCGTCAGGATCTCGATCGCCGCCGCCCGTGCTTCCTTGGCGCCGAGCCCTTGATGATAGCGGATGCCCTCGGAAATCTGGTCGCCGATGCGCATGACCGGATCGAGATGGCTCGTCGGGTTCTGGAAGATCATGCCGATCTCGCCGCCCCGAACTTCCAGCATCTCGGCTTCGCTTGCCGTCGTCAGATCACGCCCTTCGAGCAGGACGGCGCCGCCCTCGATCTTGATCAGAGAGGAGGGCAATAGCCGGACGAGCGAGCGGCAGAGCAGGCTCTTTCCCGAGCCGCTCTCACCAACCAGGCCGAGGATTTCGCCCTTGGCGAGATCAAGAGAAACATGGTCGATCAGCGTTCGCGCGCCGCCATCGAGATGAACCCTGACCGTCAGGTCACGGACGGAAAGCACTGACGCGCTCATTCGTGAACTCCGAGAAGTTCGCCGAGCGCATCACCCAGCATGCTGAAACCGAAAGCGAGGCAGACGATGGATAGGCCTGGGAAAAGCGTGATCCACCATGCCGTTGTGATGAAGCTCTGCCCTTCCGCGACCATGACGCCCCACTCGGCGAGCGGCGGCTGCACACCGAGGCCGAGATAGCTAACGGCCGCGCCGCTGAGCAGCACCAGTGTGGCATCCGACATGGAAAAGACGATGGAGCCGGCAATGGCGTTCGGCAGAAGGTGGCGGAACATGATCCTGAAACGGCTGAATCCGAGGCTGACGGCTGCGACCGCGTAGTCACTGCTTTTCAGGACCAGCATCTGGGCGCGGATGAGGCGTGCATAGGAGACCCAGCCGACCAGCGCCATGGCAATGTAGAAACTGCTGAGGCCCGGGCCGAGAATGGCGATGATCGACAGCATCAAGACAAGAAACGGGAAGGCGAGAATGATATCGACGAGGCGCATGAAAACCGCATCGACGATGCCGCCGAAGAAGCCGGCGATGGTCCCGATCGTCGTGCCGATCAGGAACGGGAAGATGACGCCGATGATGGCAATCTGCAGGTCGATGCGGGCGCCCCATATGACGCGCGAAAGTATGTCGCGGCCGAAATTGTCCGTGCCGAAGAGATGGGCGAAGGAGGGCGACTGTAGCCGCACATCGGCATTCTGCAGGATCGGATCAAAGGGTGCGACCAGCGGAGCGGCGATTGCCAGGAGCAGAAAGAACAAGAGAATGCCGGCGCCGATGACGAGTGTCAGCCGGCGGCCGAGGAAACGGCGCCAGGCGACCGGAGAGGGAGTAAAGGCCTCGACGCTCATAGCTTCACCCTCGGATCGACAGCGACGGTGACGATATCGGCAATGAAATTGACGAGCACGGTGGCGCAAGCAAATGTCATCGCTACACCCTGAACGACCATATAGTCGCGCGAGAAAATGGCGCGCACCAGCAATTGCCCCATGCCCGGCAGGGCAAAGACACTTTCCACGACGACGGTGCCGCCGATCAGCCAGCCAATGTTGACGGCCAGAAGATTGATTGTCGGTACCAGCGAATTCGGCAGGACGTGGCGCCAGAAGACGACACTCTCAGGCATGCCACGGGCGCGAGCGGCTGTCGCTACATCCGATTTCAGGGATTCGATCATCGCGGAGCGCAGGCTGCGGGTCAGCACCGTCGAGAGCGACAACGCAACGGTCAACGCCGGCAGGATGAGATGAGAGAGCTTGTCGGTAAATGTCGTGCCGTAGCCGGAGACGGGGAGGACGCCGAGCTCAACGCTGAAAAAAATGATCAGCATCAGGCCGAGCCAGAAAGGCGGAAAGCCGATCCCGAATGTGGAGATGACGCGTACTGCATGATCAGGCGCGCGGCCAGCATTACGAGCTGCAATCGCCGACATCGGCACGGCGATCAGGATCGACAGGATGACGCTTGTCAGGACCAGCGCGATCGTCGGCTCGATGCGCGTGGCAATCAGCGGAAAAACGTCGATCTTGTAGAGGATCGACTTGCCCATTTCGCCATTCGCGAGGTTCTTGAGGAAGTAGAAATATTGCAGCCACATCGGCTGATCGAGTCCATACTGCGCGCGAATGTTGGCAAGCGCCGTCGGTGTCGCACGCGTGCCGAGAATATTGCGGGCGGGATCGCCGGGGATCAGTCGCACCAGAATGAAGGTAATGACACTGATGCCGAAGATGACTGGCAGAAACTGAAGCGGCCGGGTCAGTATGAACTTATAGCGATGCATGGTGGCGCCTGCCCCCTTGTCTTCGCCAGGTTCCGATCACCTTCCTCTGCATCAGCTTGCCTTATGTCGCGATAAGAAATCAATCAGGGCGGGATAATAGTCGTGCGGGTTTTCGTAGAACGGCATGTGGCTGGCGTTTGCGAAAACCTTGAGTTCGGCATTTGGCAACGCAAGCTTCATGCGCAGCGCGCAGGCCGGCGTCAACTCGTCATGTTCGCCCGTCGTAATCAATACCGGCGCCTTCACCCGCGGCAGGTCGGGAACACGGTTCCAGTCCTTCAGATTGCCGATATAGAGAAATTCGTTCGGCCCCTGCATGGTCTCATAGGGACCCATGTTCCAGTCATCCAATGAGCGGCGCACCGGCGCCGGCCAATCCGGCAGGCGGCAGACGTGGCGATAGTTCAGGATGGTCACGGCCGCGAGATATTCGGGATGATTGTAGGTTCCCTGCGCCTCATGCTTCTGCATCATCGCCACCGTCTCAGGCCCGAGGGCGGCCCGGAGCCGCTCCAGCTCCAAGATCAGATGCGGCATGTCGGCGACGGTATCTTCGAGGATCAGCGTCTGCAGGTTTTCCGGATAGGTCAGTGCATAGTCGATCGCGAGCCAGCCGCCCCAGGAGTGGCCGAGCATATGGACTTTACCGAGACCCAGCGCCTTTCGCACCGTCTCGGTTTCTTCGACATAGCGGCCGATGGTCCAGAGCGATGCGTCGGTCGGCCGGTCGGAGGCGCCGGTGCCGAGCTGGTCGAAGGCGACAACGCGGTAACCCTTGTCGATGAGACAGGAATGAGCCTCGCGCAGATAGTCGCAGGGCAGACCCGGGCCGCCGTTCAGGCAGAAAACAGTCTCGCTGCCGGTTCCGAAGCTGTAGGCAATCACCTTGTAGCCGTCGACTTCAATCTCATGTCGCGCCTCAGGCTCGATTTCACGCCACATTCACCGCTCCGGCAGAAGATTTCGCTTGCTCAATAATTGGGCATGGCTAAATTTTTATCCGAAACGACGCTCTTCGCCAGCTATAAGAAGTGATAGGGTGGGGAACCACCGGGAGTCCGCCATGCTTGACGAAATCGGAACGATCAGACGGCAGTTCTCAGCCCATCAGACGCTGGACGGGCGTATCGATCAGGTTTTCGCGGCAATGAAAGAGATCGGTTTCGAGGCCCTGATCTACGACTACACGCCGGTGCCTTATGACATCGACGGAGGGATCATGATTCCGTCGATGTTAAAGCTGCGCAATATCTCCGAAGATATGCGCGAATACTGGTTTGACCGCGGCTATTTCCGCATCGATCCGGTGCAACAGGTGGCCTTGCGCACCTCGGCGCCCTTCTTCTGGAACTATGACAGGGACGCCGACACTCTGATCAACCGCTTCATGAGTGACGACACGGCGCCGGTGACGCGTTTCCTCAACGAGCGCGACATGTCGACGGGCGTGACGGTTCCCGTCCATATGCCGCGCGGCGATTATGCGACTGTGACCGGCATCCGTTTCGGCGTTGACAGCGATTTCGAGCACCACGCACTACGTTATATCGCCGATTTCAATCTGCTGGCCCATGTCTTCCATGAGGCCGCCTATTCGCTTTTCGACGCTGAGGCGCTGCGGGTCGGCAAGGTCCGTTTGACAGAGCGGGAGCGGGAATGCCTGCGCCATTCGGCAGAGGGACTTTCGGCCAAGGAAATTTCGCGCATCATCAATCGTTCCGTGCCGACGGTCGTCATGCATCTCAATGCGGCGGCCAAGAAGCTCGGCGCCCGCAACCGCACGCAGGCAGTGGTGCGCGCCACCCATTACCGGCTGCTGGAAGACCGCCCATCCTATAACTTCTAATAGCTGCCTTCGGCTTTTCGGCCACGTTATGCTTTTCCATCATTGCCCTAGAGGATGGAGATATAAGTGGCCGCAGTTTCGACGAAGGAAGGTTTTCTGCCGTTTCGCGAATATCAGACCTGGTATCGCATCACCGGTTCGCTCGATTCCGGCATGTTGCCGCTTGTCGTTGCCCATGGCGGCCCCGGCTGCACGCATGATTATGTCGATTCCTTCAAGGGTATTGCGGAGCTCGATGGCCGCGCTGTCATCCACTACGATCAGCTTGGCAACGGCAATTCCACGCGACTACCCGACAAGGGACCGGATTTCTGGACGCCGGCGCTCTTCCTCGAAGAGCTCGATGCGCTCCTGAAACATCTCGGCATTCAGGATCGGTATGCCTTCCTCGGCCAGTCCTGGGGCGGCATGCTTGGCGCCGAACATGCGGTGCGCCGGCCAAAGGGCCTGAAGGCGCTCGTCATCGCCAATTCGCCAGCCAACATGCATACCTGGGTGGCCGAGGCGAACCGGTTGCGCGAAGAGCTACCGCAGGCGGTGCAGGACACGCTTCTGAAACACGAGGAAGCCGGAACCATCACCGATCCGGACTATATTGCCGCGTCACGCGTCTTTTATGACCTGCATGTCTGCCGGGTTTCTCCCTGGCCGCCGGAAGTCGCGCGCACTTTTGCGATCATGGACGAGGACAATACCGTCTACCGCAACATGAATGGTCCGACTGAATTCCACGTCATCGGCACGATGAAGGACTGGACGATCGAAGATCGATTGCCACTCATCGAGGCGCCGACGCTTCTGATCTCTGGCAAATATGACGAGGCGACTCCGCTCGTCGTCAAACCCTATGTCGATCATGTGCAGGGTTGCGAATGGGTGCTCTTCGAGAATTCCAGCCACATGCCGCATGTCGAGGAACGCGAGCTTTGCCTGGACGTTGTTTCTGCCTTCCTTACAAGGCACGATTGATCGCGCCCTGCGGCCGGCGCCGACGGCCGCACCTCCTCTACCGTTCGAACGGCTCGCCGAGCGAAGCGACGCCGTTTAGCTTCAACAGGCGGCGGTCCGCGGAGATGATGCCGAGTACGACGATCGTTACCAGATAGGGGAGGCACGCCAGCAACTGCGAGGGCACGTCGAGCCCGGTCGCCTGCGCGGCTAGCCCCATCAGCGATACGGCACCGAAGAGACACGCGCCGAGGAATATCCGGCCTGTCAGCCAGGTTCCGAAGACGACGAGCGCAATGGCGATCCAGCCGCGGCCGGCAATCATTCCATCCGCCCAGAGCGGCGTATAGATCGTTGACGCATAGGCGCCGGCAAAGCCCGCCATCATGCCGCCGAATGCCACGGCGGCGGAGCGGACGGCGATGACAGGGTAGCCGATCGCATGGGCTGCTTTCGGGTTTTCACCGACGGCGCGAATGACCAGTCCAACCTTCGAATAGGCGAAAGTCGCCCAGATCGCGACTGTCACCAGAAGCGAGAGCCAGACAACGATATCCTGTGTGAAGAGGCCGCCGATGAGCGGGATCTCGGAAAGGCCCGGAATTGTGATTTTCGGCAGCGCCTTGACTGTCAGGCTTTCATAGCTCTTGCCGAACAGTGCCGACAGGCCCTGGCCGAGAATGCCGATCGCAAGCCCGGTCGCGACCTGGTTCGCGTTGAAGCCGAGGATGATGCCGGCAAAGATCAGTGACAGCAGACTGCCGCCGAGCCCGGCCGCGACAAATGCGAGGATGTGGCCGCCACCATGATAGACGATGATGAAGGCAATGACGGCGCCGAATGCCATCAATCCCTCGACGCCGAGATTGAGAACCCCGGCGCGTTCAACGACCAGTTCACCGAGGGCCGCCAGCAGAAAGGGTGTCGCAGCCGCCAGCATGCCGGCCAGGATGAACTCGATCGCATTCATGATGGGCTCCGGATGGCGGCGGGGGGCCAGGCAAGGCGATAGCGGACGAAGGCAACAGCAATCAGATAGATGAGCAGCAGGCTGCCCTGGAACACACGGACGGCAGCAATCGGCAGGTTGGCCGATACCATGGCATTATCGCCGCCGATGTAGAGTGCGGCCATGACGATAGAGGATATGACGATGCCGATCGGATGCAGGCCGCCGAGATAGGCGACGATGATTGCCGCATAGCCGTAGCCGGTCGAGATCGAGCGCTGCAACTGGCCGAGCGGGCCGGCGACTTCGGCTGAACCCGCCAGCCCAGCGGCTGCGCCACCGATCAGCAGCGACAGCCAGATTGCCCAGCTCTCTTTGAAACCGGCATAGCTTGCAGCGCGTGGCGCTAGTCCCCCGACTTGTAACCTGTAGCCGATGAAGCTCTTCTGCATGAAGATCCATGCAGCAACCGACAGGATACCGGCGAGGATGAGCGAGACGTTGACGCGCGTTCCTTCAAACAGGATCGGGACCATGGCGTCATACTGGAACATCACCGACTGCGGGAAGTTGAAGCCATTCGGATCCTTCCAGGGGCCGAGCAGCAGATAATTGAGAAGTTGCGCGGCGACGAAACTCAGCATCAGCGAGACCAGGATTTCGTTGGCATTGAGCCGCACGCGCCAGAAGGCCGTCAGCGATGCCCAGAGCGCGCCGCCGATCATGCCGAGCAGCAGCATTGCCGGCCAGATCCACTGGCCGGTGGCGTCCGGCCACCAGATCGGAATGGCAGAGGCAAAGATCGCTCCCAGCACGAATTGCCCCTCGGCGCCGATATTGAAGACCTTGGCGCGAAAGCCGATCGCAAGCCCCTGCGCGATGAGCAGCAGCGGCCCGGTCTTCAGGAGCACCTCCGAAAACGACGCCCAGGAATAGAAGGGCTCGATCAGCATCGCATAGATGACTGCGGCCGGGTCACGCCCCATGACGACATAAAGGCCGAGATTGAGGATGATCGTGACGGCGAGCGCGATCGGCGGGGCGAGCAGCGTAGCGGCAAGCGAGGCGCGTTCCCGGCGGACAAGGGTTGGCAAGGCGGCAAACACGGGTCTGCTCATGCAATCGCTTTCTCGCGCTGTGACTGGGCGCCGATCATGTATCGGCCGATGTCCTCGGGCTTCGTATCGCGTGTGACGAGCGGCGGGCTCAGCGTGCCGTGGTGAAGGACCTGGATGAAGTCGCTGAGCTCGAACAATTCTTCGAGCTCCTCGGAAATGACGAGGATTGCCATGCCTTCGTTGCGCAGCGTGATGAGCCGCTTGCGGATTGCCGAGGCAGCACCGATATCGACGCCCCAGGTAGGTTGGGCGAGGAAGAGCAGCTTCGGCGCCAGCATGATTTCGCGCCCGACGATGAACTTCTGCAAATTGCCGCCGGAGAGCGAGCCGGCCTCTGCCTCGGGACCGCGCGTGCGTACGTCGTAGTCACGGATGCATTCGTTGGTGAACGCGGTCGCCTGTGCCTTGTCGAGCAGGCCGCGTTTGACGAGACTGAGGGGATGGGCGGTTAGCAGGCTATTGAGGGTGAGCGACATTTCGGGGACCGCGCCACGGCCGAGCCGGTCCTCCGGCACGAAGGCAAATCCGAGCTGCCGGCGGGCTGCCGGCTCGAGCATGCCGACATCCTTGCCCATCATGAAGATCTGGTCGCGTTGGTCGCGCGGCAGGATCGTTTCGCCGGAGATCAGCGCGGCAAGCTCGCTTTGGCCGTTGCCGGAAATCCCGGCAATGCCGAGGATTTCTCCGGCGCGGACGACAAGGCTGACCTGGGAGAGCGGCACGGCAAAAGGATCATCCGGCCTGTAATCGAGCCCTATCAGTTCCAGCCGCTTCTCGCCTTCGTCAAGCGGCAGCGCCGGCATGGGTTCCGGCATGTCACGGCCGATCATCATACGGGCAAGGTCATGGGCATCATGCTCGCGCGGATCGACATGACCGGTCACGCGTCCGCCGCGCAGGATCGTCGCGCGGTCGCAGAGCGACTGGATCTCTTCCAGCTTGTGGGAAATGAAAAGGATGGAAACGCCGCCGTCGCGCAACCGGCGCAAGGTCTCGAACAGCTTCTCCACGGCCTGCGGCGGCAGGACGGATGTTGGTTCGTCGAGGATCAGCAGTTTCGGATTGGTCATCAGGCAGCGGATGATTTCCACGCGTTGTCGCTCGCCGACCGAAAGCGAGTGCACATGGGCCAGCGGATCGACCTCCAGGCCGAATTCGTGTCCGAGCTTGCGGATACGCTCCGCAAGTTCGGCTTTGTTGCCGGCGACGATCAGGCGGATATTCTCGACGACCGTCAGGCTCTCGAACAGGGAGAAATGCTGAAAGACCATGCCGATGCCGGCACGCCTTGCCTCTGCGGGAGAGGCAAGGCTGAGGTTCTGCCCGTTCCAGGCAACAGTTCCGCTGTCCGGCTGCTCGACGCCATAGATCAGCTTCATCAGAGTCGATTTGCCGGCCCCGTTTTCTCCGAGGATGGCATGGATCGAGCGGGGAGCGACGTCAAGGTCGATCTGCTGGTTGGCATGGACCTGGCCGTAGCTCTTGGAAATGCCGCGTAGCGACAGGAGCGGGCTTTCCATGGCTTATTTCGGCAACGGCGTCTTGACACCCTTGACGTGCCAATCCATCGCGACGATCTGCGCGTCCGTCAGCGTGGCGCCAGAGGCGACACCTTCACTGCCATCCGCCTTGGCGATTGGGCCTGTAAACGGCGAGAAGCTGCCGCTGGCGATCTTGGCCTCGATTTCCTTGATCTTGCTCATCGTGTCGGCTGGGATGGCCGGGTTCCAGTCGACAACCTCGACCACCTTGTCGGCAACGCCGAGGAAGGCGTTGGCGCCCTTGAAGGTGCCGGCGAGATGAGCATCGACGGACGCCTTGAAGAAGGGCGACCAGTCGGTGGCCACGCAGCCGAGATAGGTCTTCTCGGCATATTTCTTCATCGAGGAGTTCAGGTTGAAGGCATAGATACCGGCTTCCTCGCAGGCGGAGATGACCGAAGGCGTATCCTGCGCATTCGAGAAGATGACGTCGCAACCCTGCGAGATCAAAGCCTTGGCGGCTTCCTGTTCCTTGGCCGGATCGAACCAGGAGTTGACCCAGACGACAGAGACTTCGATGTCGGGTTTGACGGCCTGCGCGCCAAGCGTGAAGGCATTGATCGAGGTGATCAGTTCGGGAATGGCAAAGGCCGAAACCGAGCCGAGCTTGCCGGTCTTGGAGACAGCGGCGGCGGCCATTCCGAGCAGATAGGTGCCCTGGAAATATTTGGCAGCGAAGGGCGAGAAGTTCGGCGCGACCTGGAAGCCCGAGGCATGCAGGACGGTGACCTTTGGATTGCGGCGGGCGATCTGCAAAGCACCGTTCTGATAGCCGAAGGAGCCGGCGATCAGGAAATGGTTTCCGTCTGCGACCGTCTTGTTCATGATGCGATCGGCATCCGGGCCCTCGGCGATGTTTTCGATGATCGTGACCTTGACCTTGTCGCCATAGGCGGCCTTGATCGGATCGATGCCGGCGGCAAGCGCATGACCCCAGCCGACATCGCCGATTGGCGAAGGTACGACGAGAGCGATGCCGAGCGGTTCGTCGGCAGCAAATGCAGAGCGGCCGGCAAAGGCCGTGGCAAGGCCAGCCGTCGCGGCGCTCTTCATCAGCGTTCTGCGGGTCAGATTGTTGGACATGTCAGTTCCCTCTTTTGGTTGTTCAGAATTCCACGGTCGCGAGCGCCGCTTCGGCGTCCGCGAAAAGCTTGAATTCGTCGAGACCGGTGAATTCACCTGCCTGCCAGACGATGCGCCCGTTGATCATGGTGAGGTCAGTCGGCATGCCGATCCCGACCTTGGCAATCAGGCTCAGCGGGTCGTGTCGCGTGCCGACATAGTCCATCCGCCGCGTATCGATCGCGAAAAGGTCTGCTGCCATGCCCGGCGCGAGACGGCCGATATCGCGGCGGCCGAGCAGGCTTGCGCCGCCCGTCGTTGCGTAACCAAGGAAATCGACCGGCGGCGGAACAGGGTGAGCGCGTGTCGATGCCGACAGGCATTGCAGCATATAGGCGGAGTGGATGCAGTGCATGAGGTTGGAATTGTCGTTCGAGGCAGCGCCGTCGCAGCCAAGCCCGACGCGCAGGTCGAAGGCCGACATGGCCGGAACATCCGTCACCTCTGCGCCGACAAGATAGACCGGCTCCGAGCAATGGGAGACGCCGGTGCCGCTTGCCGCCATCTTGCGGAGTTCGTCATGCGTCAGTTCCCAGCAATGAGCATAGAAGGTGTCGGGACCTGCAAAGCCGAGTTCAGTGCAGTAATCGACCGTACGCATGCCGTGCCGTGCCTCGATGACAGGGCTTTCGCCTTCGCCGACATGGGTGTGCAAAAACACGCCGCGGTCACGGGCAAGTGCGACGGATTCAACGAAGGTCTCGCGATAGCAATTGACCGGCTGGCAGGGCGCAACGACCACCTGCCGCATGCTGAAGGGACCGGCATCGTGGTAGCTGTCGATCAGCCGGGCGCAATCGGCTATGAATTCATCCGTCGTTTCCAGCATGGCATCCGGGATCGTCGATCCCTCGGATTTCGGCAGCGTATTGCCGCCGCGGCCTGCATGGAAACGCATGCCGAGAAGCTCGGCCGCCTCGAACTGTCGGTCGATCAGGCGCTTTCCGGCGTGCCGAGGAAAGCAATATTGGTGGTCGAAAGCCGTCGTGCAGCCATGCTTGATCATCTCGGCCATGGCGGTGACCGAGGAATGATAGAAGCAATCCTCGTTCAGCCGCGAGAAGATCGGGTATATGCGGTCCAGCCACTCGATGACCGACAGTTTCGTCCAGTCGAGATCGGCCCGGTTGCGCACGAAGCACTGAAAGAAATGATGATGCGTGTTGACGAGGCCGGGATAAACGAACCAGCCGGCGGCATCCTGGACGATCGTGCCTGATGGCAGGGGCTCCTGTGACAGGTTCGTGCCAATTGCCTGGATCGCCGGACCATTGGTCAGCACGTCCACGTTCCGGCGCACGCTTGGTCCGTTGCCCTCATTGACGATGACGGCTGCGCAATTTTTCAGGAGGTAGCCGGCCATCTCAGCTTTCCTCCTTCGCAGGATGAGGATCGGGCTTCAGCTCGTGCAGGCGGTGAATGCCGGGCATCTCGATGAAGCCGCCGAGGCTGCGGACGGCCCTCAACCAGAGCCGGATGTTTGGATAGGGATCGAGCGAGATGCCGCCATCGGGCGCGAGCGCCACATAGGGGAAACAGGCAATATCGGCGATCGTGGCGCGGTTTGACGCCAGGAAGCGCATACCGCGAAGCTGCTGTTCGAAGAGACCAGCCTCCAGCTCGCGCAGCGCGGCGATGCCCTGCGCCTGAAGGCTTTCGATATTGCCGGGGCGCAGAAGCATTTCATGCAGCCGCGCGCCGCCGAGACTGGCGGTCAGCCGATGCGAGAAGGACAGCCACTGCTGCACCCGCGCCGTCTCTTCAGGCGTGCTTCTACCCAACCATTCCGGCGCGCCTTGAGCGGCGAGATAGGCGAGAATGGCGGAGGATTCCGTCAGAACGAGATCGCCATCTTCCAGGATCGGAATCGACCCTGCCGGATTGAGCGCCAGAAGTTCCGGACCGCGATGTTCAGCGCCTGGATGAAAATCCACCGCCCGGATATCCAGCTTGATACCGAGGATCGCCGCCATCAGGCGGATCTTGTAGCAACTCGGCGAGAGAATGTAGTCGTAGAGCTTCATTGCGCGACCAACTGTGCACCGTAGGTATAGTTGTGGCGCTTGAGCCAGCGTCTGTAGGCGACCGAAGTCAGGTCCGCGCGCGTCGGTATTTCCATGCCGGGATCGAGTGGCAGAAGGGCTGGGATCTGGTTCTCGAGGATCGAGCGGTCCTGCAGGAAGATCATCTGCTGGAAATGAATGAGATCTGTCATCGGTGTGTCGTCATCAAAGAGTGCCATCCATGGCCACACGTCGCAAAGGTCTTCCGCAAGCGGTTGGACGAAGAGGGTAATGACGTCCCATTCGCTGGGGCGGGGAGGGCAGGTCTTGTAGAGTACCGAGCAGGTAGGTGCCGGCACGCGATACATATATTCGGTGGTGATGCCGCCGGTCGCCGATTTGGCGGCCTGCGGCTGATAGAATTTCACCTGCGTTGCCCAGACCTCGTCCTCGTCTTCGCGGATCTCGACCTTGTAGTTCTGGACTTCCGTATGAGGCTCGGCGCCCAGAATATCGGTATGGACGAAGGGGAAATGGGCAATGTCGAGGAAGTTCTCGACCGCCCGCAGCGGTGAGCAGCGCACCCGCACGACGCCCACATCGACGAAGCGGCGGCCGGGCTGGTCTGCCTCGGGAATGGCAAAAAGCTCCTTGCCGGGATTGCCCAGCGACGACCAGACATGGCCGTAGCGGATGCGGACCGGAAGGCTGCGCCCATCGGCTGATGTCACCTGCGCATTGTCATCGGAGGTGCGCGCGACTTCTATGGGCTCGCCCATCAGAGCGGTCTTTGTGCCGGTTTCGCTGAGGCGGGAAAAAAGGCCGACCGGATACCATTCGTCGATCATTGCGCCAGCCTTCGTCATGCCACCTCCTTCTGCCGCGCTTCCGCCTGCCGACGCACGGCTTCGGCGACGCGGGACGCCGTGACTCGGTCCGCCGGGCTGCGATCCTTTTCGATCATGACGTGAATGAGCGTGCGTCCTGCTTGCTCAGTCGATAGCAGCCGGACCCATGGACAGTTCGCAATTGGAATGAGCCCGTCCATACCAATTTTCGCGCCCGCAGCGGCTTCGAGCGCCGGAATGCCGGCCTCGGCAGTCAACGAGCGCAAAGGCAAGAGATCATCAAGCGATGGCTGTGACGCCGAGGGTTCTCCAACGGCAACCCAGATGACACCACCCGATTCCTCGACCTCATGAATTGCGACACGGATCGTTTCCGGCGGCACGAGGTCGGGGTGGGCAGGGATGCGGATGCATCCTCCCGCCGGAGAATAGCTCCAGCCGTGATAGATGCAGGAGAGTGCCTCGCCGCGCACGAAGCCGTGGGACAATCGCATCCCGCGATGCGGACAGCGATCCGACGATGCCGATACGCGCCCTGACTGAGTGCGCCAGAGAGCGATCGATCCTGCTGGCGTCCAGGCCGGTATGACGGTTGCCGGTAGCAGATCAGCAGAAAGGGCGACTGGCGTCCAAGAGCCGGCCGTATCAGATGGCATAACGTATAAGTCCTCAATTTTCCCAAGGCTTTAGCGCCGCCGGCCGCGCACGGTCGCCGAGCTAGCGGCCTCAGTTGTCAGAGGCTTGCATAAAAAAACCGCATTGGCAACAATGATTAAATAAAGGGCAGGGCTCAAATGTGGTCAGGGCTACGGTGTGTCGGCAGGGTCTACAATCCTGCGCTGAATCTCGTCCACCCAGACGTCGATCGGACCGAGCGAACACCCGATTTCCAGCATGTCGATCAGCTCAACGGGACCTGCGACCTCAAGTTCGATTCGGTCGGCGCCCATGTAAAAGAAATCCTGGGACAGTCCAAGCTTGTCGGCATGGCGACGGATCCACGGAATGAACGAGGCCGCATCGACATCACCGAGGATCGTCATTCGCTCGCGCAATTCCCCCTGCCGTGTCTGCGTCATCGAATTATCCATCATCTGATCCGTGAGGACAGCATAGTGGCTTGATGCCGTTGTGAAAGGGGGATGATGGAACGAACGGTCTTATGCCTTTCATGTGCCATGAATAAATAGGCAGGAAACAGCCATATCATCAGCGACGGAGGCTGCTCCGGTGATTATGCTGACCGGCAACATCGATCCGCAGGACAAAAGGACATGAACATGACAACCACTTCATGGCACGCAGACCCGCTCGCTTGGGGTTTCGGACCGCGCATTTTCGAGGCCTTTCTGGAGCCGACCTGCCCCTATTCCGTCAGGACGTTCAACAAGCTGGATGCGTTGCTCGAACAGGCAGGAGCGGACAGGATCACAATCAAGATCCGCCTGCAGTCGCAGCCTTGGCATCTCTATTCCGGCGTGATCGTGCGTTCTGTCCTTGCAGCCTCGACACTGAATAGTGGCAAGGAAACCGCAAAGAAGGTCATGGCGGCCGTCGCCGCCCATCGTGAGGAATTCGAGTTCGAGCGTCACGCCGGCGGTCCTAATATGGATGCCACCCCGAATGAGATCATCGAGCGCCTCGAGCACTACAGCGGCGTGGCGCTGAAAGAGGCCTTCGCTATCCCCGATCTCGACAAGGAGATCAAATGGCACTGCAAATATGCCCGCCAGAACGGCATCCATGTCTCGCCGACCTTTATGATCGACGGATTGGTGCGGCCGGACCTGAGCAGCGGCGATGATGTCGAGGCCTGGGTTAAGCTGCTGATCGGCTAGCCGTTCAACGATGTGGAGGAAGCGATCTCAGGACTGGATGTTCCTGTCGATCGCTTCTCGGCGACGAACACTCCGTTCGCGCCGCGTCCTCATCGTTTCGAGATGAAAACCGCCGAAATGCTCGATACCGGTGGCACGCACGCGCTCAGCGGAGATCTTTACGAGGGCGTGCTGTTTCTTCCACAGGCGTATCTTCCGGCGGCTGTTCCCAGCCGAAGACGCTTCGGCCGCCGAAGGCCGAGGACTGCCGGAATTCGCCTGCGACAATTTCCTTGAGGTCGGGGCCGGTGACGTAGCGCTCCATGCTGCGCGACTGGTCGTCGAGACGACGCAAGGCCTGCAGTTCCTCATCGCGCCCGAGTTTGCCCTTCACGATCGCGGATTTCATCACATTGATGGTCTCGTCGTAGACTTTGAGCGGTACCGGGAAGGGGTGCCTGTCCTTGCCGCCGTGAGCGATCGAAAAGCGGGCGGGATCGGAGAAACGGCAGGGCGCGCCGTGCACGACTTCGGCGACGAGCGCCAGCGCCTTGACTGTGCGCGCGCCGACGCCGGGCACAAGCAACAGATTCTCGAAATCGACCGGTCCACGATCAGCAGCGGCAGCAAGGTTGCCGTGCAGCCGCCGCATATTGACGTCGCTTTCGCGGACATCATGGTGCGCGGGCATGATGAGGTGCGGCAGCATCGGCTGTTCTGCCGGCTCAGGAGCGGGTGCGGGACCGGCCACCAGGGCAAGGGCTGCCGCCTCGCGGATGATGCGATCCGGTCCAAGTGTTGCAAGGAGATCGAGCTGGTCGTGACGGGATTTTTCAGCGCGGCGGTCGGCAAGATTGATGATCTCACCCTGCGAGCGGCCTTCGATCGCCGCATGCGGGGAATTGACGAAGCTCTCCAGTCCTTCGGAAAACCAGTGATAGCGCCGCGCCTGACGCTTGTCGCCGTTCATACCTTGCTGGACGATCACCCAATGGCCGTCATCGGCGACGATGAAGCCGTGCAGATAGAGATCGAAACCATCCTGCACCGCTGCGCTATCTACCTTGGCGACCAGGCGACTTGTCTTTGCAAGGCCGGCACCGTCAAGGCCGGTGCGATCACCGATCGCCATCAGTTCGTCCGGCGTCTTGCGCGATTGCGCACCGCGCCCGCCGCAGACATGAAGGCCGAGTTCCTTGGAGAGTGGTTTCAGTCCACGTTTCAACGCCCCGAGTACACTGGTCGTAATGCCGGAGGAATGCCAATCCATGCCCATGACGGCGCCGAAGGACTGGAACCAGAAGGGATGGGCAAGCCGACGCAGGAATTCATCGCGCCCGTAATGGTGCACGATTGCCTCGGCGATCAGAGCGCCGAGTGTCGTCATACGGTTACCCAGCCATGGCGGCACGCGCCCTCCGTGAAGGGGGAGGTCGGCGCTGCCCGCTCTCTGCGACATGCTTCCTCTTTCTGCCCGTAATCTGCTGCGGTCGACTGGATCAACCGATAGAACAGCTATCCGTCAAAATCGGGGCGATGGCAATAAATTCCTATTTACAGGAGGCGGCTCACCATCCCGGCAAAATAAGCATCAAAAGATGCGATTTCCCATCCGGCTGCGGAACCGAAACCTCACTTCCTAATTTCTATGTCAACTGGGAATGAGAGACTGAGTCATGAAGTCGCTTGCTACACCATCCATGTTTCTGCCGGTGATCCCGATCGTTCTGGTTGGTGGTCTCGGCTTTGCCTCCTATGGGATTCGCGAACCGGCGCCGCATCATTTCGCCAACCTCGATGCGCCGCTCTGGACGACGATACCGACACACGTTGATCCAAAAACGCAAAATTACGAGCGGCTTCCGCCCCTTCAGGCCGCGGCTAACGATTTGTCCTCAACGCCGGCCAAGCTGGTTGGCGTAACGGCCATTGCGCCGCCTGATGCAACGATGACAGGGGCGATCGAGCAGCCGAAGCAGGAATGGACTGCTGACGGTCGTCATCTCAGCCGGTGCCAGCAACGTTATCGGTCTTATAATGTGGCCGACAACACATATCAGCCTTTTGACGGGGGACCCCGCAAACCGTGCGTGATCGAAGAAAGAGAGCCCTCCGTCGGGCTACCCGCGGCGGACGCAGCCCAGAGCCCGCACACATCATGGTGCGCCGCCCGCTATAATTCCTATCGCGCTGTGGACAACAGCTATCAGCCATTCGACGGGCCAAGACGTCAGTGTGTAGCTCCCGTAATCTAGGCAAGATCATTTTAGTCTTCCCGTGAGAAGATCGCGTCCTTGGTGATGACGCTTACTTTTTGCCCCGGACCAAAGTCCGAGGTCATCTGGCACCTATGTCCGACCGTCTTGCAATTTCGGAACAAGCGGTCAATCTCATGCTTCCTGCTTTGAGCAGACACTTGAGGAAAAAGGACAAGGCAAGCGACGATGGTGATCTCCAAGCGCAATTTTCTGATGGGCTGCGGCGCGAGTTTTCTTGCCGCTGCGCCGCTGAAGGTTGATGTGGCGGGTTCGTTTCCCTCGCTCGCCAGCCAGGCAGCCTTTGCAAAGAACGATAACGGCAATGGCGGGGGAAATGGGAACGGCAACGGCGGCAATGGCGGAGGTGGTGGAAACGGCAACGGCGGCGGAAATGGTAATGGCGGGGGAAATGGCAATGGTAACGGCGGGGGAAACGGCAACGGCAATGGCGGCGGGAGCGGCAACGGCGGGGGGAACGGAAACGGCAATTCGGGTGGCAGCGGCAACAGCAGCGGGAGCGGACGATCCAGCTCGACCGGAGGCGGCAGCACGGGCAATGCGTCCTCGACATCGGGAGCACGCGCAACCGAAGATACGGACGGCTCGATCGATGTCCGGCATACGAATGGAATAACCGAAACCCTACGTGCAGGACGCTACATCATGAAGGATTCGAAAGGCCGTACGATCATCAACCGGCGGGCGACGTCGGCTGACAGCACGCGGCTCACGCGCCTGCTGCGCTAGCGTTTTTCGCGCCACCGCAAGGCAGCTTCCGTCCTGTTCGTTACGCCGAGTTTTGTCAGGATCTGGGTCATATGATGCTTTACCGTTTTCTCCTGCAGGTCGAGACGCAGGCCGATGTGCTTGTTTGAAAGGCCTTGCGCCACGAGATCCATCACCTCGCGTTCCCGAGGAGTAAGCGCGTCCCTGTCCGATGCCTGCCCGCTCAACGAATATTCCATGACTTTGGCTGACATCGCCGGGGAGACGTAGCGGGCTCCCTTGAAAACGGTGCGGATGGCGTCCGCCAGCCCGCGGGAGCCGACACCCTTGAGAATGTAACCCTTTGCGCCGCGTTGCAGCGCTTCGACCAGCGTATCGACTTCCTCTGAAGCCGTGAGCATGAGAATTTTGGTCTCCGGGCTTATGGAAAGGATTTCGTCGATCACCGAAAGGCCGTCCCCGGGCATCGACACATCGAGAAGCAGCACGTCCGGACGGGTATCGGCGGCGATCATTGCTGCATCAGATGTGTTGGCACCTTCTCCGACGACGACAAAATCGCTGACCTCGGAGAGGCTGCGGGTGACCCCCTCGCGGAACAGGGGATGGTCGTCTACCACGCCGATTTTGATGGACGTCATCCTAATCCTCCACTTCCATAGGCGCGAAGGTCATGATGACAGTCGTTCCGCCTTCGCCGGTTATTATGTCGAATTCCCCGCCAAGGCTATCGATCCGTTCTTTGAGCCCGGCAAGGCCGAGGCTCGCCGGCCTTACCTGCGTCGGATCAAAACCCTCGCCTCGGTCGCTGACTTCGACGCGGACGGCGCCGCCGTGTGATGTTGCTCTGACTGCCTGCTCCACGCCGCCTCCGTGGCGATAGGCATTGTTGAGCGCCTCCTGAACGAAGCGGTAGATGCAAATTTTGAGAGCGGTGGCAAGTTCCGGATCGTCCTCGTCAATTTTTGTATCGACAGTAGTGCCGGTCTTTTCTTGGTGGGCTTCGACAACGCGTTTCACGATTTCCGTAATCGAAGCCTTCTCGATTTGCGGCAGTACCAGTCCCTTGCAGATGTCGCGGATCTCCTTCATCGCCTCGGCGAGACTCGAACGGATCCAGGTGAGCTCCTTTTCGCGTGCCTCCGGCTGGACAGCGGCGTCGACAAGCAGGTTGCTGTCGAGCCGCAGCGAGGCATAGGCGATGTGCTGCGCCGGGCCGTCATGCAGATCGGCACCGATGCCGCGCAAATAGGTTTCGTTCAGGGCCGCGGCGCGCTGGGAAGACAATTGAAGTCGGCGTTGCAGGCCGCGATTTTCAGCCAGAAGTGCGGAGAGTTCGTCTACCCTGGCCTTTAGCGCTTCGCGTTGCACTTCGATCGTATGGCTGCCGCGAAAGACAAGAATGGAGAGGGTGAGGAAGAAAATCGCGGTCAGGCCGGCCACGGCCAGCCAGCTCCAGAGCCGTGCCTGTGCAAGGCTGTCTTCCAGCCCTTCGGAAGTCTCGTAGAATTCAAGCACAGCCACGGCCTCTCCCGACCAAGGCTGCAAAACAGGATTGTAGATTTCCATGAGCGCCCTGCCGAGATTGCGCTCTTCGGCGCTTTCAGGGTCGCTTGCGACTTCGTAACGCGCGACCAGCGAGCCTGCAAACGCCTGGGCGAGTTTGCCATTGACCGGAAATGTCTTCCCCACCAGCTCCTTTTCATTGGAGTAGAGGATCGTGCCGTCACGGCGCCACAGCTTGAACGACACGAGACGGCGGCCAAGTGCGCCCTGTCCAAGTGTTTCATCGAGCGCTTGGGCACTTGCGTCATCGAGCAGCGATTCCGTCTGCATGTCGGGAAGCAGGGGTGCGACCACGCTGTCCACGTAAAGCGCTGTTGCAGCCCCGGAATTGTGAATGACGGCATTCTCGATAAGTCGGGTGACGATGAGCCCGATCCCGAACATTGCGGCAAGTGAGACGAGTCCTCCCATGATGAAGAATTGGGAGGCGAGGGAGCGGGCGTTCCACCGTATGAGCCAGTTCATTTCCAACCTGATTTGCGACGATCCATGCAAACTATCGCATCGGCCGGACTTTTCCACCTCACCTGGACTGGACGACATCGGCGCCGCGAATGCTGGCGGTCAACTCGTCGGTATCACCCGACATGGCCGTGCCGAAGACGTAGAGCATGACGGCAAGAAAGATGACAAGCGCAAGCAGGGATGCGTTCCATGCGCTGGAAATTTCCGGGAATTCGTTCCTGTCGTCCATGATCAACTCCTCTTTCGATGGAGGGCCGAACGGGTGAGGAGGCAGTGCGTTCCGGAGCAGGGACTTCAGTCCGCGCGGCATCGGACCAAAGTCTGAAGCCAGCCCGACTGAGGTCCGGGATCCGGAACAGCGGGGAATGCGGGTCGTTGGTTTGGCAGCGGTCAAAAAGGCCGCCTCGAAACCAGAGGAGGAGAAAATGCTCTCCAAGCTAGTTGTGGGCACGGCCGTTGCCGCGTCTCTCATGTCAGGCATCGCACTCGCCCAGTCTTCGACGGTCAATGGTGCCGCTGGTGGCGCTGTAACCGGGGCGATCGTCGGTGGCCCGGTTGGTGCGGCAGTCGGCGGCGTAGCCGGTGCAATTGTCGGCACGGCCATCGATCCGCCGCCGCAGAAGGTCGTCACCTATGTTCGCGAAGCTCCGGCTCCCTCGGCCCGCGTGGTCGTCAAGGAAAAGGTCGTTGTCGGCCACGCCTTGCCGGAGACTGTTGTCGTAACGCCCATTCCGGACAATCCGAAATATGCCTATGCGATCGTGAACGATGAACGTGTCATCGTCGAGCCTTCTTCCCGCAAGGTGATCCAGGTCATCAACTAACCTCAACATCGACGCGGCATCTGCCGCGTCTCCTTCCATCACTAAGAAAGATCCGGTGGCTTGACCATGCCTGTCATCGCGATCCTGCTTGCGATGGCACGCATTCTCTCTGCACTCCTCTTTGCCATAGGGGATCACGATGACCGTCGCGGCGGCCGTGTATGGATTCCCTGCAGCAAGTGGTGACCGGCCGCGATGAAGCTCATCACGACCTCCTGTCAAACGGCCCGGGGATTAGATCCAACCCAGTCGGTAGTCGTGCCACGAAAACGATTTGAAAGACTACCGCTTACACGGATCTCAACTGAGAATGCTGTCGATCGTCAACGCGACAAGGCCTGCCAGGGTGAAAGTCTCCCAAAGAGCTTTGTGATAGCTGAGAGCGAGGCGGCCCGCATGCGCAACAGTCTCTGCCGGCGAAGGGCATCGACGCGTGTTCCCGGTGCCTTCGCGAGTGCCGCCCTGACTGCCCTTACGGGCTCCACCAGACTGGCGGCGACATCCGGCAAGGTATCCACTTCCGCTTCGAGGCGCGTGAGATAGGCGTTCAGCCCGTCGGCGGCGGCTTGCCGCAGGCGGGGGGTCGGAGCGTTGCGAAGTCTGCGCGTTGCCCAGCGCAGATGTTCCTCAGCGTGCCGGTGCAGCGCCTGCGGATGCTTGTATGCCCTGTGGTCGCCAAGCATGTCGGCGACAAAAGCCACTTCTCCGAGCTCGCCGCAGCGCCACCAGAGTTCCATATCCTGCAGATATTGCCAGGCTGGATCCCAGCGGCCGGCCTTGAAGAAGACATCCGTACGGATCGTCGCACCCGGCATCGCGACCATATTGTTGAGCAGCAGCAATTCCCGGAAGGCCTCACCGCTGTTGCTGTAGCTCCACCCGAAACGGTGGCCAGGGATCGGGTCTCCTTCATAGGTGATCTGCCTGAAACGGCCATGGATCAGGGCGGGGTTGCGCATTGCCGCGCGCCCGATGGCGCGCAACGCGCCCGGAGCGAGGCGATCGTCGGCGTGCAGTGTGACGAGGTAGTCGGCATTCGCGCCAGCGGTGTAGGCGCGGTTCCAGTTGTCCGTGCGCGGTACGGTGTCGGGGTGCAGAGCCGGCTTCAGCAAGGGAGACGAGTAGGATGCGATTATTTCCCGGCTGCCGTCGGTGGAGCCGTTGTCGCAGAGATGAACCTCGAAGTCCGGATAATCCTGTGCCAGAGCGCTGTCGAGCGCTTCGGCAAGTGTTTCAGCATTGTTGTAGCAGGGTATGATAATGGCGAGAGAGGGTAATCTGTTTAATGTTCCGGCCGTCATGATGAACTCCCGTTTACTCGTCCTCTGATCCCGCGAAGCGCGTCAAGGGATCGTCAGCAAGGCTCCGCTTGTCCCGGTCGAAGCGGGACGGCACCAGTATTTCCTCCGTCGTCGACGCTAGCCGGCAAGGGCCGCGTCTGCGATCTTCACATCGAACACATTGCGCGCCGGTAGCGTCCGGACATCGAAACCGTGAGCGACCACGCCGTTCAGCATCGGGCAGACAAAGAGCAGGCCGTTGTGCGAAAGGCGTGCTCGGTTCTCCAGGCTATGGGCCAGAGCCAGATGAAAAACGGTAGCGTTGCGGAAAGCATAAACGCCTGCCGATGCATGATCGGAAATGACGACCTTTTCCCTTGCCTCCTGCATCCGGCCATCCTCTCCAAGGCTGAGATAGCTGTATTGCGGATGGCGGGAAGCGAATGTGAGCGCGAGACCGCCGAGATTGGCGTCGGCAGCGAAGATGCCGGCAATATCAGCATCGCAATCGAACATGATATCGCAAAGATCGATGACGACAGGCGCGTCCGGAAACGCGACGAGTGCCATACCGGCCGCAGCGCTCCAGGCGGCGCCACCGCTCATTTCGGACAGCCAAACAATGCGCGCTGTTGGATAGCGCGCCAGCAATGTTTCGCGGGCGTAGCGCTGTGATGCTGGCCTGTCCCGCAGCACGAAAACAGGCACAGCCGCACCGCTCCACCAGGCGCGCGCCTCCAGCGTGGCGCCGAGCAATGTCGTCTTTCCAACCGGCGTTTCCGCCTTCACCGAGCCGTCAGGTCGCTCAAAATCATTTCCGGCCATGGGAATGATGATGTTCAGCGGCGCCGTAGCGCTCGGGCTGGTTGCGACGTCACGCATAGGCAGGCTCGCGACCCTGCAGATATTCGGCCAGATCCTCGGGCGTGCCGAGCCCGTGCATGTTCCTGACGTCGATCTCGTAAACGCCGATGCGCGCACCATTGCGAATGGCGTAATTATAGGCCGGGCAGACATAGAACTCGTTGTTGGTGCGGTCGTTGTGCACCATCATGTCGAGCGCGCCCTTCATGAAATCGCCGGCGCGGCGGAAGAAGTAGATACCAACCGTCGCCAGTTCGGAGATCGGCTGCTTTTCGGCAACCCTGAGCACGAAGCCTGCCGCATCGGTTTCGGCGAAAGACCATTTCGGGTCGCGCTTCGGATCGCGAAACACAAGGATCGATCCGTCGAGATCGCGCGACATGCAGTCATCGATGAAATCGACGATACGCATGTCCACAACCTGGTCGGAATTGGCGATGAGAAGCGGAGCTTCCTCGTCGAGGTGCTGGCGCGCCAGCAGAACAGTGCAGGCGGTGCCTTCGGTGAGTTGATCGACCGAAACGATCCCGACGCCCTGCGAGCGCAGTTCGGCCACCGCATCCGCCTGGCTGTCCAGATGTTCTCGTAGCAGCAGGACCGTCGGCTGTCCGCCGGGCGGCAGCGTGTTTTCCAGCACATGCTGGATCATCGGCCGGCCAAGTACGTCGATGAAGGGCTTCGGGCGGGTGAACCCGACCTTGGCGAAGCGGCTGCCCCGGCCGGCGGCCGGAACTACCAGCTGCACGGGTCGCTGGGCCTGTGCGGAGGACAGGCGGCGGACCCCATTGAGCTCGAAGTTCTCGATCATCTTCGGATTGTAGAAGCTGTGGTAGCGGTCTGCCGGAACGCTTGCAGAAACGACACGGCCGCCATCCAGGATGACCTCGTTCAGCGACGAGCTGACATAGTAGCGATCATCCACCGTGACCCCGTGCCTCAAGGCAGCGGTCGCGGCCTTGAAGAAAATCTGGGCCTCGCGGAAATAATAGAATCCGGCGATCGCCTTGTTGCTGATCACATCCTTCTCGGATGTACGGTTGACCAGGCCGTCATCGCCAAGCGTCACGTAGGACCAGCGCGGGTGGATCGTCTCGAAGGTGATGACGCCGGCATCCGCTTTGGCTGCCTCGAATTCGGCAATCACGGATGCAAGGCGGGTGTCGATAATCTGGTCGCTGTTGGCAATCACCAGCGGCTCGGTCGGGTCGATCCTGTCGATCGCCATCAGGCAGGTGCAGAGCGCGCCGGCGGTCGCGCCTTTCAGCATGACGACTTCGGAGCGACCATTGGTGCTGAGGTCGAAGATCCGCTCATAGGAATATTTGACGGCATCCTGCTGATCGACGAGGAAGAGGAAATGCGTATCGCCGCCGAGCGACTTCATGTTTTCGATGGCCCGCAGGATCATCGGCTTTCCGGCCACTTCGATAAGCGGGCGCGGATAGGCGTAGTCTTCCGGGCTGAAATGCGGGCTTGTGCCCGTGGTGGGGAACAGGACGATCATGCCATCACCTCCGATACACGCTTGATTTCGGACACGATCCGGCCATAGACAACGTCGGCCGGTGTTCCGATCTGCATGACGTAAGCGCCGCTGTCGCGCGCGGCCTTCAGGCCATATTCATTGTCTTCGAGAATCAGGCACTCATCCGGCCTGAGGCCGAAGCGCTCCATCGTCGTCACATACATTTCCGGATCCGGTTTGGCCCGGGTGACATCCTCATTGGATACGATGAGGTCGATATAGTCCGCCAGTCCGGCGCGCCGCATCATGGACTCGATGGTGACGCGGATCGAGTTCGAGCAGACGGCGATCTTGTAGCCGTCGTGCTTGAGACGACTGAGCGCATATTGATGGGCAAACACCGGCTTGCAGCGGGTGTAGATCAGCTCCATCGTATAGTCCTGCTTCAGTTCATGGATGAGCTCGTTCAGTCCCTTCGGCAAACCGTTGGTACGGGAGAGGATCTCCAGCTTGCGCCGGGTCGGCAGGCCATCGAACGTGGTCAGATGCGCCTGGCGATCGATTGGCATGCCGAAAAGATCGAGCGCCCGGTTCAGCGCCTCATAATGCCATTCCTTGGCATCGATCAGCACGCCATCCATGTCGAACAAAACAGCACGGATCATGTGACTTCCTCCTCAACCATCCAGGCAAAACTCTGCTCGGCTGCATCGGGCAGATCGGTACAGATCATCAGCCGCTCGAGTGGAAGCCCACTCTTCGCAGCCTGTCGCAATTCGACTGACCAAGCGGCCCAGACTGCCTCATGCGGGCGCTTGTGCAGTTCCGGCGAGACCATCGCGACATATTTACCGCGTCGGAGATCATCGATCGCGCGTTCGATGGATGCCGGCTTTTCGGTGAAGGAATCTACCCAGACACCCTCGCAACGTTCGTAGAAGGATGGGTAGAGCTCGACTTCGCTGTAGCGGGTGAAAACCGGGATGCCGCTGTCGAGATAGGGCCTGAGATCGGGAACCGAGGCATCGAAAACGAACGAACGTTTCGTCACCCCATACTGTTCCAGCATCGGCACCAGGGCAGGGCAGAGGCCGTCCGCCTTGATATTGATGGCGAGCCGGCCCGGGGCGCCATTTGCTGCATAGCACTCAAGAACGCGCGCAAAGGACAATGCGCCGGTTGTGGCGGGATCGTGTGAAATAACCAGTTCGCCATCCAGGTCGCGAACATCCAGTTCGACGCCATGCCCGGCGGCAAAAGCCTTGTCGAATGCCCCTAAAGTGTTCCGCTCATGGGGGGCAAGCCACCAGCCACGATGTGCAAGTATGATCATTATTATGTCCCTCCGGCCAAATTGGCCAATAAACGATTTTGTGTCGTCACAAAGGGCCGGATGAAATCCATGCATGTGCCGACCAATCTTCATATGCAGGATTGTAATTCCATCTTGACTATGCAGAAGTGAGTATAGATCGTCAACATAGAATATACACCAAAGTTGTTACTTTGGTAACACGTGCGGTACGCGTAATAATGCAAATATAAATGCCAGATAAACTCAATAGAACATGTGACCATGGGCACATCTAGTACGGCATCACTACTCGGCGCAGATCAGGACCAGGAGCCGCGTAGTGTCTCTACATCGCGGGATGCGCTATGGGTTTCGGGCGCTCGTCTGGTCAGTCAGCTCTGCGGTATCGGTACGTTGCTCGTCGCGGCCCGCGTCCTCTCACCGGCCGACGTTGGCGTCTTTGCCATGGTCTCCTCGACCGTGTTGCTGCAATCGAAGATTGCCGAAGCCGGATGGAGCGAATACCTGATTGCTGCGCCGCACGATCGAGAGCTGCCCGGTACGGTCCTTTTTTGCGCGCTTGCAAGCGGTTTCGCCTTCACCATCCTTGGCCTGATCGGGCTTGCCGTTTCGCTCGTCTGGCTGGCACCCACCGGATCGATCTTTGTCACTCTCTTGCTGCTGATGGCGACCATCGTGCCCGGAACGTTCATTATCTGCCAGAGCGGCGTACTGGTCAGGGGACGACGCCTGCGTGAACTTGCCTGTTATCAGGCGGCATCGGAGTTTGCGGGCCTTCTGGTGACGACCGGGGGACTGTTGCTCGGCTGGGGCATTGTCGCGCTCGCGGCAGGACGCTGTTGCGTCGTCGTTGTCGCACTTCTGATGTCCACGGGCTTTGCGCGCTGGCTTCCGCGCTTCGAATTCCAGCTCACAACCGCCCGCGAGGCGCTTGCCTATTCTACACGGCTCCTGGCGTCACGCCTGATGCAGTTCGCGCAAAGTTATGGTGCGGAATTCCTGATCGTGTTCTTCATCGGCGCGACGGAGGTCGGCCTTTACAGAATGGCAAGTCGCATCGTCGGCGCGGTCACAGAGCTTATTTCCGAACCCGTGCGAATGCTGGCATGGAGTTATTTCTCCCGCCAGCAGAGTGCGGCGGGCGGCGGGGCGGAAGGCCTCAGCCGGCTCACGGGATTGATCATGGCGGCTACCGCATTTGCCGCTCTTCCCGTCTTCATGGGGCTTGCCGTCGTATCCGAGCAGCTCGTCAGCGTGCTGCTTGGGGTCCAGTGGCTCGCGGCCGCCCCAGTACTCATCCTTTTGGCAGCTGCGCGCGGCATTGCCGTCATCCAGATGCTCAACGAACCCGTACTCAGCATTATTGGCCGGGTCTCCCTGTTGCCACGGCTGAATATGCTGTTCACGGCAACGAGCCTCGCCTGCCTTGCGATTGCCGGCTGGGTCCGCCCGGACCTCGTCAATATCGCGATCGCGCAGGTCGTGGCTGCGGCATTGACCACCTCAATCTCTCTCTACTTCCTGCAGCGCGGCACGGGTTTCCGTTGGCCCTCCCTGTTGCGCAGGGTTCTTCCCGCCGGGCTGGGCGCCTGCGTCATGGTCGGCGCCGTCGGTCTGGCCCTGCATATGACAGGCGGCAGCCTGCATTTGCCCTTGGTGGACTTGTTGATGGGGGTTGTGGTTGGCTTGCTTGCCTATGTCGTCATCGCGTGGTCCAGCGGTCGCGCCCTGATGGCGGAGCTGAACCATGTCACAGGTGCGCGCTAGCGGTCCGGATGCTGATGCCCTCTAAAACCGAGCTTTGGTCGAGCGCCTCGACCGTGCAGTGGGGACGAGATGCCCACTCGATTGTCTATCGCTTGAGGTTCTGGGCACAAGGCGGGATGTATCGGCGAGCTTCGAACTTATGACCGCTGAGCGCGTTCTCATCTTGCGATAATCGACCCGCCGGATGGAGGTGCCCATGACGGATATACGAACGCGCGGATTCAAAACGAAAGCCGAGGTTGATGAACATCTTGCCGATATCGAAAAGGCGGCCGAAGCGGAGGAGGCTATGTTGCCGCGGGTCGGTCAATCGGCGGAGGAGCAGGAGACTGCCGAGCTCGCAAGACTGCAGGAGGACCTGACGTCGTTGCGCCGACGCGTCGCTCTCCTCCGCGAGCAGGCAAAGACCGCCATTTCGACACGCGCCCAATCGGCGGATGGGAGAGCCAATCAGCGGCTTGCGAACTATCCCTGGCTGAAACTCGCCGGCATCGTTGCCGTGACGCTCCTGGTGGCGGCACGGTCCAGGTCACTGCCTTCTTCTGGCATGACAGTGATGCCTCTCGCCTTTTTGCGTTCTCGCTAAGGGTGACAGCCGAAGCGAATAATTGACGGGAGTTCGGCGATAACCGGGATCGATCGCGTGTGGGCGATTGCCGAACTCTCCACGTCGATCAGATACGATCTTCCATGAACTGTTCTGCTCCCTCCACCGGCTGTAGCCAGGGTTCGCGCCGCTTGATCCAAAGCTCGTAGGTGGGCTTGAGGCCGGTTGGCGCGTCCTCAAGCGTTCCGAGTTTGATCTCGGCATCGTCTTCGTCGTAGGCAAAGACCCGCGAACCGCAGGCCGGGCAGAAATGGCGGCCGTGATGCACTGCGGTTTCCCCCGTGGTCATGAACGCGTCCTTCCGCCAGATGGCGTAGTAGGTAAAGGCTGCGCCGCTTTCCTGCCGGCAGTCGGTGCAATGGCAAAGCCCGATCCGTTTCGGCTCACCCTCGACCTGGTAGCGTATCTTGCCGCAACCGCAGCTCCCCTGTCGTATGGTCATCCAATTCCCTCCCTTAGTGCTTCACTCCGACGAGCGGTTGATCGTCGTCGAAATTGCCGTTGCTCAGACTGTCGTAGCGATTGAGGCTTGGCTTGCCGCCGCGAGTGCCGAAGGGCGTCAACTGCACCATCATTTCCCTGGCGCGATCGAGTGCGGCTTCTTCGCTCGCCGCCGCCGCTTCGGGAAGGCGTACTGTCAACTGCTCACCGGCGTCGCCGAAGAAATCGACATGCCAGGCCTTGTGTCGATGCGTTACCTTTGCGTCGCTCACATACATTGAAACCTCCCTTCGGCTTTTCCGCGGGTTACGCTTCTCTCGTGGCTTGGAATTCACTGTATCAACCGATATGCTCGCGGTTGGTTCCGGGGTCTTCGTTTCTGCGCTCTGCGCGGGTGTGGTTCACTCAAGGTTTCACTCCGCGCTGCCAAGAGACGGGGGTTCATCGAGGAGCCTTGCTCGATACAAACTGGCTTGCGTCGCACGTCGAGATGATCGACGCATCCAATTGCAATCCTCTGCGTTCACTTCAAACACGACATCTGTTTGAACGCTCGAAAGGAACGCATATGAGTTTTCCAGTTCCGACAACCAATGATCCGACGCATCGGTATCAGGAGGCGACAGACGCTGCCCGTATGGCCTTGGAGGCGCTTGTCGCTGATGCCAACGCGGCGGGCTGGAGCACGGATGAAGTAACCGTGGCACTCGTCGAGGCGGCCCGGTCGCTCAAGGAAGCAAACACAAGGGATCCGGATCCCGCCGAGGATCCGTCGATCAGCGATATCGATGCGAAGCAAGGACAGATTGGACGTGGTGAGTTATTCGACTGAGTGACGACCCGGCGACCGCTCACGAACATGAAAAGCCCCGGACGTGAGCTCGCATCTGGCACAGGATCGTCTCGTCAGATCCTGATCTGCAGCAGACCGCCCCTGGCAACCTGTCTACCGTGGCACCAGAACGGGTGGATCATGTCACTTATAGTCAGGATATCGGCGCATGGAACAAGCGGCGACCATCCTTCATCGGCATCGAGGCCAACGAAGGCCAGCCGTGTCAGTGATCTTGTACCTGAAAGCAAATCTTCGTCATCGACGGTGATGTCTACCAGCAGTACTTCCGGAGCCCGCACGGAGCAATCGACCGCTTCGCGAGCGATCGTCGTCACCGATATGCTCGGCCCGATATAGAAGGCCATGATTGTGTTGTTGTCGAAATCGGAGATGGCGGGAACGAGCAGATTTGGTGGTAGGGCTGTCAGCGTGTCGCGTGTACCGTCGAACCGATGCCCGGTAACGTCCTCACCTGCGAGACTGCAATTTCCCGAAAACTGATAGAAGATTTCGCGTCGGGTCAGATATTCAACCGTCCACTGACCAATATGGTCTGCTGCGTTTGAAATCGTGAGCGCGGCGATCTCCGATACGACTTCGTGGAAAGTGGTGCGAGCGTTGGCCATGGCAATTTCTCCTTGAGAGAACAAAGGCGGTGGACGGATGAATGTTCCACCAAAAGAGAATAACGCCCGTGCAGGTGATGACCCACGGCTTCGATCACGGCCGTGCTTTCAGGGCCGTGCTTTCAGGAAGCTACCGCCGAGCCACGCAATGAGCGCCATCATATTGACGCAGTGCGCGTTAACCTTTGAGAGCGAAGGAGATGAGCATGGCCGGCTACGATAGCTATTATATCGAGATCACCACGCGTCTTCGATCCGTGCGATCTTTCTGCGACTTCCTGTCGAGCGGCGGGACGGTCGGTGTTGCTTCGGCGGATGGCAAACGCTACGGCGATGTTACGCCCGATCTGCTTGCAAGAACACGCAAGGAAGCAGAAGCACTGGATCGCATACGCCGGCAACTTTTTCCGGAGCGTGCGGATGAGGAGGTTTCGCCGGCGCTCTATACTTGTGAACTCAACGGCTCTCGCCCGCCACGTAAGGCAGGTCGAGCTCAATCATGACGGGTGCATGATCGCTCGTGTGGTTCCACCGTCGCGGATTGCGCCGGACGCTCACAGAGCGAAGATGTGGGGCGATGTCTGGGCTGAGAAGCACATGGTCGATCCGCAGTCCGGCATCCCGTTCGAATGAGTTTCTCCAGTATTTCCAGAAGGTGTAGATTCGCTCGTCCGGATGAAGGTGGCGAAGCGCATCCGTCCATCCCTGTTGAACCAGCCTGGCATAGGCCTTCCTGACCTCTGGTCTGAACAGGGCATCATCGCGCCAACGTTCCGGCGAATAGACATCCATGTCTGTCGGTATGACGTTGAAGTCGCCGATGAGGAGGGTCGGGACTTCGATGTCCAGGAGCTCTCCGGCATAGTGATGCAGGCGTTGAAACCAGCGCAGCTTGTAGTCGAACTTGGGGCCGGGCACAGGGTTGCCGTTTGGAAGATAGACGCAGCAGATCAACAGACCGCTTACGGCAGCCTCGATGTAGCGGCTGTGGCTGTCGTCCGGGTCTCCCGGCAAGCCTCGGCGCGTAAGCACCGGCAGAACGTCTCTCGCAAGGATTGCCACGCCATTCCAGCTCTTTTGGCCGTGCCAGACGGCGCGATAGCCTAAGCGTTCGATCTCCCGTTGGGGGAATTTATCATCGGGAGTCTTCAGCTCCTGAAGGCAGACGATGTCTGGCGCATCTTCTTGCAGCCATCGCACGAGTATTGGGAGGCGGCCGACAATTCCGTTGATATTGTAGGTGGCTATTTTCAATCGACCTCCAGACGGCGAGGCGGGCCGGACAGGTTGGGTGCTCGTCTGCCATTTCGTTGGCCATGGCGGGAAACCGGAAAAATCGCCATGTTCACCATCCCCGTCGCGTCCGGTTGACACGGTCCGCACTCGGCGAGGGGAATGTACATGGCTTCAGAAAGTTCCTTTGCCCGGACGCCGAGGTGGAATCAGGCTGGCTTGCAATAACGTCACCCCGCTCTTACTTACCTCCTATCACCCGTATCGGATGGGTAAGCTCCCATCGGACCGCAGGATCTCCTCTTGAGGAAGCGCGGTCCAGGCAAGACTTTCGCAAACATCGACCATTGGCTGGTCCAGTACCTATCGCAGCCGCGACCACGCAGCGGCAAAGCCAGATCCTCTGATCGTTTGATCCAAGCCTGCTTGGATTTGCGCCCACCCGTGCAGGACGAATGCCGCGAGATCGCCAGGCGAGCGGGTTCGGTTCCATCATTCGCAAGGAGAAAACATGCAGGTCATCGTTAGAGACAACAATGTGGAACAGGCTCTCCGGGCGCTGAAAAAGAAGATGCAGCGCGAAGGACTGTTTCGAGAAATGAAGGAGCGCCGGGCCTATGAGAAGCCCTCCGAGCGTCGCGTCCGCGAAAAAGCCCAGGCTATAGCCCGGCAGCGCAAGGCTGCCCGCAAGAAGATGCAGCGTGAAGGGCTTCTACCGGCAGCAAGACGCCGCGCGTCCGCGCGCTGATAACAGCAGCGCTGCCGCAATAAGCCGGTGGCGCTCTATTCTGGCCCCTCTGTTCTGGAAAGGGACATCATGGAAGAGTTGCGTAGTTTGACGGTTTCCGATGATCGGCTTGACGATTGCCGCGAGGCTATCGGACCTGATCTGCAGGATCTGATCGAGGCGACTGTGGCCTCTGGTTTTACGATCGAGGAAACACTGATTGCGATCAGCGAACTGGTGGCAGAAGATTTCGCCTCCGCGGTAAGGCTCCCGAGCGTTCACTGAGGAGGGCACTCAAGCGCGCGATACGCGGTCTCGAGGTGGTGCGTCATGACTGTCGGCCACTTTTTCTTCTCCATCGAGAGCGTTTTGCATTTCCTCGAGAACGCGAATGAGCTGCGAAGTCGTCGGCGCTGCGGGGCTAGAGATAACCGGGTCGGTAGCGATATCGACAGGCGCTCTCTGGCCTGTCCGCGACAGCGCTGGCAGCAGGCTCACGATGAGCCGGGCGAAGAACTTCTTTCGGCGTTCGGCGATCTCGGCCAGCAGGAAGCAAAGGACGAAGCAGGCAACCAGCAGGGCTGCCGCCATCGGAACATGCTCCTCCACCGGATGCAGGAAGGATGCAAACATGAGGATGAGCGGCTGGTGGACAAGATAGAGCGTAAAGCTGCCGCCAGCCAGCCATCTGATCGCCGGACCCGTCTTTTCGAACAGTGCCGGAGCCTGTCGAAGCAGCGATGCCGCACCGATAAGATGCAAGACCACGGCAACGCCGATGAGATTGAAGTAGACGAAGTTGATCGCTTCTTGAGGTAGTGACCAGGTCTCGTACATATTGGTTGCGGCGCGATCGGCGAAATATTTAAGGCTGAAGAACAGCACGATCGATGCGGCAATCATTGCGATCGCGATGGGACGCCGAAAGGGTGGGCGCTCGATGACGCACTTCATCGTCAACCAGCCCATGAGCCACAACGGCATATACATCAGGATTTTCGGGCCGGCGAAAGCGGCCCAGAGGCACAGCAACGGTATTTTCACGCGGCTCGGTGAAAAGGCTAACAGGCCGAAGAACAGGTAGTATTGAACTTCAAAGCCCAGCGACCAGTAAGGTTCGCCGCTGCCGAAAACGGCATGCGCAAACCATAGTTGATTGGTGAAGGTCACGTAGGCGAGTGCGGCTTCGACCGAAACTGGCGTGAAAAATCCGGTGTTGATGAAATCGTAGTAGAAGGCGTTGGCATGTGTCCCGATATTGTCGGCCACGAAGATCACGGCAATCGCCAGCAGGGCAACAGGCATAATTCGGGCGAGACGGGCGACAACGTATACGCGCCACTCCCTTTCGCTCACCTGCCTGACATAGCTGATAACAAATCCTGAAAGAACAAAGAAAACGGCGACCGCTTCCCGCCCCCAACCAAGAGGTCCGATCTTGATGGAGGGGAGAAGGAAGACATGCGCGTGGGAGAGAAATACGACAACGGCTGCGCCGAACCGCAGCAAGTCGAGGTAGATGGAAAGATTGCCGTCGATCTTCCTGCCGTCAGTCGCGCCCATGCCTTATTTCCCGCCGGATGACAAAGCGCATGTTCAGTTTCGAGCCGCTTCGTTCAGGACCTGATTTCCGCGCGGATGCGCGAGGGCGCCATTCGAGCAAGCAAACCCTTTAAAAATGTTTAGTGAATAGTCTTAAAATGCAGAGAAGTGGCCGCTTTCGACAGAAAAATCGCGTTATGCGCGTATTTCCCGACTACTATAACCGTTTTGCCCAGGCCGCTGCATATGCGGATAGTTTTTGCATATGGTCGCCGGCGGAATAGCCTGAGATCTTCTTCCGTGGCTTGAGGTCGTGGTCGCCATCTTCCAGCCAAAGCAGATCGATCTGATCGGAGAGCGAATAGGTTGCGACCTCTTCTCTTGATCCAAAGGGGTCACGCGTTCCCTGGCAGATGAGCGTGGGCGTTTGCAGGCTTTCCAGATGCGCGGTGCGAAGCTGGTCCGGCTTTCCCGGCGGGTGAAACGGATATCCGAGGCAAAGCAGCCCCCGGATTTTCTTCGCCGCAAAAGTCTCTTCTGCGATCATGCTTGCGACACGACCACCCATCGACTTGCCCCCGATGATCAGGTTGCCGGCATTGAGTTCACCGATCGCTGCACGATATTCGCCGAGCAGATGGTCTGCACGAGGCGGCGGCTTTACCGCTCCGGTCTGGCGACGCTGGGCCATATAGGCAAACTCGAATCGCGCCACCTTGAAGCCGCCGTCTGCGAGCGCTTTCGATAGACCGGTCATCGACGCAGAATCCATCGCTGCGCCTGCACCATGAGCAAGGAGGATGGTGAAACTTGCCGTTTCCGGTCCCGTAATCAAAAAGCTGGTCATTTCTTCTCCGCGTCCCCTTGATGTGAGTCCGTCATACAGGCGGCGATACTCTGCGAGCGAACATGCGATCTTAGCAAGAGCATGGCTCTCATTCGACCGAAGGCTTTCCGGTTTCTATTGCCCCTCAAATCAAGCAAGGCCCTGATTTTTCCGACAAAAGGCTGAAATATTACCCGCATGAGGTGCGACGTTCAGTGGATTGTTCGCTACCGTTTCAGGGAGCCATTTTTTGGCTCCATCAGCCCTGCGTTAACGATTTGTTAACCATGAAGCAGCTAAAGCTTTTAAACCGAAATTAACCAAGTTTACTAACGTGTTAACCGAAGCGCGCTCCATTCGCATCAAAGGCAGATCGTTTCTTGCGGTCGTGCTGACACCTGATTTGCCGTTCGAGGATTGGCTCGTACGTCTCGACGACCTCGCTGCGCGATCAGCTGGTTTCTTCCTCGGCAGGCCGGTTGTTCTGGATGTCAGTGAACTCGCGCTGGATCGTGCCGCCCTCAAGGGAATGGTTGCGGCTCTCGGCGAGCGCGGCGTCAGAGTGATGGGTATTGAAGGCGCGCGACCATCGCAGCTCGATGCCAGCATGCCGCCGGGCATGGTTGGTGGGCGGCCGGCCGCTGATGTGGAGATGCCTACCGCTGGCGCGGAGACCGAGGCGCGGAAACCGAACAAGGCGCAGCCGGCCGAAGTGCGAGAAGTCGTTGCGCCGGTTGTTCGTGCAGCTCCGTCTTCGCTTGTACTGCATGAGCCAGTGCGCTCCGGTCAGTCGATTGTTTTTCCCGAAGGGGATGTAACGGTCATCGGATCCATCGCTTCAGGCGCTGAAGTTATCGCTGGTGGTTCGATCCACGTTTATGGCGCGCTTCGCGGACGTGCACTCGCCGGGTCGATCGGCAATTCAGCGGCGCGAATCTTCTGCCGCAAGCTGGAGGCCGAGCTTCTGGCGATCGACGGGATCTACAAGACCGCCGACGATCTGCCGGCGGATCTGCGTGGCCAGGCTGCGCAATTATGGCTTGAGAATGATGCGATCATGGCGTCGCGACTGATTTAACGGGTGAATGGTTCAAACAGGAGAGGGATATGGGAAAGGTCATTGTTGTAACCTCGGGTAAGGGTGGCGTTGGCAAGACAACCTCGACTGCAGCGTTGGGGGCCGCGCTGGCGCAGAGAAACGAGAAGGTCGTGGTCGTCGATTTCGACGTTGGCCTTCGCAACCTCGATCTCGTCATGGGCGCCGAGCGCAGGGTCGTCTATGACATGATCAATGTCATTCAGGGCGACGCCAAGCTGACCCAGGCGCTGATCCGTGACAAGCGCCTCGAAACGCTTTTCCTGCTGCCGGCGTCCCAGACCCGCGACAAGGACTGCCTTACCGAAGAAGGCGTCGAGCGCGTCATCACCGAGCTTAAGAAGCATTTCGACTGGGTCATCTGCGACAGCCCGGCCGGTATCGAACGTGGTGCAACGCTTGCGATGCGGCATGCCGATATCGCCGTGATCGTCACCAATCCGGAAGTTTCCTCGGTACGCGATTCCGATCGCATCATCGGTCTTCTGGATGCCAAGACGGAAAAGGCGGAGCGCGGCGAGCGCATCGAAAAGCATCTGCTTCTCACCCGCTACGATGTCACCCGTGCCGAACGCGGCGATATGCTGAAAGTGGATGACGTGCTCGAGATCCTGTCGATCCCGCTGCTCGGTATCATCCCGGAAAGCATGGATGTGTTGCGTGCGTCCAACCTTGGCGCTCCGGTGACGCTTGCAGATCAGAGCAGTGCGCCGGCCAAGGCCTATTTCGAAGCGGTCCGTCGCCTTAATGGCGAAGTTCTTCCGGTTTCGATCCCCGGCGAGAAGCGTGGTCTGTTTGGCAAGATCTTCGGACGGAGGGCAGCATGAGCGTATTCGATTTCTTTCAGAAGAGGAAAACCGCGCCGGTTGCGCGCGAACGCCTGCAACTGCTTTTGGCACATGAACGAATCTCTCCCGGATCGGATCTCGTTTCGATCCTTCGAGAGGAGATCCTTGCTGTGATCGCCAAGCATGTCGAAATCGAAGGCGATCGCCTGCAGATCAGGATCGATCGCGGCGAGAACGTCTCAATCCTCGAAATCGACGTCGAAATCCCCGCCAAGGCCGCCCGGGCGGCTTGAGGTTCGAGCTGATTGATCCGGGAGGCTGACATGCCTCCCGGGAAATCTCATGTTCCTCACGGTGGCGGATTTCTGGCCTTACAGGATCACCGGTGAGAGACCGCAGTCGGCGCGGAAAGCCTTGAAGGCCCCAAGCGCCCGCAGCGAGCGGCCGTCATCGATCGCGGCCAGATCGAGAATGATCGCGTTGGCGATTGTCATGGGAACGACGAGAGATTGGGATTCGCCGGCATCGCCGCGGGAAACCGAAATCTGCCTGTCGGGTGCCGGATCGATGCGGATACTGAGCAGATCGGTCAACGCCAGCACCCTGGCACCTCTTTCGGCTGCGATCTTTCGGATCTGATGGATGAGAGGCGAGGCCTTGCGGAAGGCAAGCAGCCAGACGACATCGCCGGTTTCCAAAGTAGCCAGCACTTCGGCGATCAGATGCATCTGGCTGGCGAGATCGACTGACGGATAGCCCGAGCGATTGAGCCTCAGCGCAATGAGCGAGGCGAGGGCGGCAGAATGCCCGCGCCCGAAGACGAAGACGCGTCGGCAATCGCGCAGCACTTCGGAAAAACCTCTGATATCGGCGTCGGCAACAGCGTTGCGCACCTGCTGGAGCGCAGTGATCTCGCTGTCGAGAACGGAGGAAAGCACCCCGCCCTCCTCGGCCCGGACGAGACGGGCGGCCATGCGGGCGGCCGGGCTTTCAAAATCGCCGCCGCCTTCGATGAGATTCGCCTGCAGAAAGGTCCGGAATTCCGGATAGCCTTTAAAGCCAAGGCGGCGTGCCAGCCGCACCGCCGAGGCCGGATGTACTCCTGCGCGGAAGGAGACGGTTTTGCCGTTTTCCATCGCCGCGCGGATAGGATCCTGCATCATCACGTCGAGAAGGCGCGTATCGGCCTCGGTGAGCTTCGTCGAATTGCGGCTGATAAGATCGCCGAGAAGCTGCGGAATCTCGCTTTGTCTTTCCATTGCATCACTTCTTGCGCTTTTCCAAACCGGAACGATCAGCGGCGCCTAAATTCGACGATCTCCGGCTGAAAGATCGACGCGGCTCCCGCTCTGGTTATCGAAAAACACGGCCTGGTCAAGGTCGCACATGACCCAGAAGTTGTCGGAATGGCGCGGTACATCCTTGCGCGGACTGGTAAGCGTGATGCGTCCGGCCGGGCTCTCACAATGCAGGATGATATCAGACCCTGTCATTTCCGACAGCATGAGCCGGACGGGCAGGGCAGGCTCCGCAGGTTCCTCGGCGCGGATTGTCATGGATTCGGGCCTTAACCCGGCGGTCAGGCCCGGTCGGCCCCGCCAGCCCGGAAGATGCTCGACAGGCATGAAATTCATCGCGGGAACACCCAGGAAGCCTGCGACAAAGCGGTTCTGCGGCTGGTCATAGATTGCCTCCGGCGTGTCGAACTGCAGGAGATTGCCGTCCTTCATCACCGCGATCCTGTCGGCCAGTGAAAGCGCCTCGGTCTGGTCATGCGTGACATAAACGATTGTCGCGCCGAGCTGGCGATGCAACTCCTTGATTTCGGTGCGCATGGCGACCCGCAGCGCGTTGTCGAGGTTCGACAGCGGCTCGTCCATCAGGAAGATGGAACTGTTGCGCGCCATGGCCCGGCCCATCGCCACGCGCTGACGCTGACCGCCGGAAAGGGCACCCGGCTTGCGATCGAGATAGGCTTCGAGCTGCAACGTCTTTGCCACATCTTGAGCCCGCGCATTGCGCTCGGCTTTCGGCATGCCGCGCAGTTCCAGGCCGAAGGCAATATTCTCGCGCACCGTCATATGGGGATAGAGCGCGTAGTTCTGGAAGATCATGGCAATGTCGCGATCTTGCGGAGCGAGTTCGTTGGCACGCCGACCGCCGATTTCGATATCGCCCTCATCGCATCGCTCAAGCCCTGCGATGAGGCGCAGCAGGGTAGACTTGCCGCAACCGGAAGGGCCAACGATAACGATGAATTCGCCGGACTTGATATCCATGGAGACGCCATGCAGGACTTGCGGGCCGCCGACGTATGATTTTCTGATATCGCGTACGACGATCCCGCTCATTGCGCAGTCTCCGCCTCGAAGCGATTGCGTATGGCGATGGCAAGGCTTGGGCGGTCTGTCGTGAAGACTTTCACGCCAAGTGCCAGCACCTTTTCGATCTGCCTGGCCGAATGGGCCGCCCAGCAACCGAAATCGAGCCCTGCGGCTTCAATTTCAGCCATCAGTGCCGTATCGGCGGTGTCCACGTGGACGCCGATTTCCGGGATATTATGAGACTTCGCGACTTCGATAACAGCCGCGGCCCCGAGCTGACGGAGCACTGGCGGGCTGACGAGCCAGAGTTTCGGCCGGCTGGTTGCCGCTGAAAGCGCATCCTGCGATTCCACCAGAAAGGAGGAGAAGATCGTCCTCTCGAGCATACCGTGGCGGGCGAGGGTCTCTACGACATGCGGTACGAAACTCTCATAGGGGCGACCGTCGACCCCAGGCTTGATCTCGCAGCGGAAGTCAACCGTGCTGTCGGCATAGAGGGCGCAGAGTTCGGCAAGCGAGATCGGATGTCCGCCGGCACCGTAATTGATGACGGCGGCGCGAACCTCCGCCTCGCTCATCGCCGCGATCACGCCGCTGCGGTCCGTCGTTCCGTCAAGAGTAGCGTCGTGATGAACCATGATTGCGCCGTCGGCTGTCGGATGGACGTCGAACTCGACTTCTTCCAGCGCCATTCTTGCCGTCGCGGCAAAACCGTGCGGCGTGCTGTCGCCGAATTCCAGAGTGCCGCCGCGATGCGAAGCGATGCGTGTCATTCTATGCTTGTCCTTGTTCATGATTATTTGACCGCGCCGAGCGTAATGCCGCGCACGAGATGTCGCTCGACCAGCAGGAAGCCGAGTAGCACGGGCAGCATGCTGAGGGTGCAGGCCGCCATGACGAGTGGCCAATCGACCAGACCTTCACCGGGATTGATGCGATAAAGGCGAGCAAGACCGATCTGCAGCGTGTAGAGGTCTTCCTTGCCAACGGCGACGAGCGGCCAGATGTAGTTGTTCCACTCACTAATGAATATGTAGAGCCCCATGGAAAAGATGGCGGGCTTCGCGATCGGCACGATCACGCGCCACAGCACCTGCAGCGGTGTTGCGCCGTCCATATAGGCGGCCTCGTCCAGCGCTTTCGGGATGCCCTTGATATATTGGCGCAGGAAGAAGGCGGCAAAGCCATTCGAGATCGCGGGCAGGATGAGACCGGCATAGGTATCGAGCAGACCGGCCTTGGCGAGTGTCAGGTAGTTCGGGATCAGGCTGATATGGCTCGGGATCATCAGCGTGGCGACGGTCGCGCCAAAGAGCAGGTTGCCGCCGCGGAACTGGTAGCGCGCGAAGGCAAAGGCTGCCATGGTTGCGACCGTAATGCCGAGCAGCGTCACCAGGCCCGACACGATGATGCTGTTCAGCAGGTAGCGGGCGAAATTGTATTCGGCGACGGCCCGGACATAGTTGTCTAGCGTGAACTCGTACTGGCCCGTGTAATAGGACTGCGCTGTCTCGAAGGACATCCAGATCGAATAGAGTACGGGCGACAGGAAGATCAGGCCGGCAGCAAGCGCGAGCCCGGTCACAAGACGGTTCTTAAGCCTCATAGTGAACCCTCCGGCCGATGACGAAGGATTTGATCAGCGCGAGCACGATCAGGAAGATGAAGAGCAGGACGGCGAGCGCCGATCCCCTGCCGATATCGAAAAGGGTAAAACCGACGCGGTAGAGCAGATTAACCAGCATATCGGTCGCACCCGCCGGGCCGCCGCGGGTCATGATGTTGACGATGGTGAAGACCTGAAAGGCCTCGATCACCGAAATCACCAGCAGGAAATAGGTGGTCGGCATGACCAGGGGCACGGTCACGCGCCGGAAGACATGAAGGCGCCGGCCGCCATCCACGGCGGCAGCATCATAAAGTTCCTGCGGCACCGCCTGCAGGCCGGCGATATAGATCACGATATCGTAGCCGAGCTGCTTCCATGTGTTGACTACTATCAGCACCCAGAGCGCGAGTTGCGGATCCTGGAGCCATTGCACCTTGCCGAGGCCGAGCGAGGTCAGCGCCGCATTGACCATGCCGTAATCGGTGGCGAAGACCCAGGAGAAAACAACGGCGATCGAGACTGTGGAGGTTACGGAAGGCAGAAACAGCGCTCCGCGCAGGAGCCGTGAGGGCAGGGTTTCGCGCACGAGATAGCTTGCAACGGCAAGCGCCAGCGCCAGCCGGATCGGCACCGAAAACAGCGCAAAGATCGCGGTTACCTGCAAGGAATTCCAGAAGTCGCGGGAGTTCAAAAGCAGGCGGTAATTCTCAAAGCCGACGAAAGGCATAGTCGGCGACAGGAAGTCCCAGTGCCGGAAACTGAGGTTCACGCTGGTGATGACGGGAATGTAGGTGAAGACCGTGATGAAGATCATCAACGGTGCGACGAGAAGATAGGGTGTGAGTTTGCGCAGCATGGGACCGGAACAGTTGAGACGACGGGCCGTTCAAGACCCGCCGTATTGCTGAAGTGAGAGGCTCAGTTGCTGGAACGCTTGGCTTCTTCGCGCGTCTGCGCGGCAAAATCCTTCATCGTTTCCGTGACATCGCGCTGGCCGAGCGCCATGGCTTCCCACATCTTGTATTCGGTCGAACGCATCCAGGTGACGACGGGCGGACGGGCACGGCCATGAGCGAAATCAAGCTGCTTGATGGCGACGTCGATGCCCTGCTTCTTGGCAAGCGCTTCGATGGCAGCCGGCTGGGCGGCGCTCTTCTTGTTGATCGGCAGGTAGCCGGTTGCGGCAAACCAGATGGAATTGGCTTCCGGCGAAGCAGCGTAGCTGATGAACTTGTAAGCGGCGTCCTGAACATCCTTCGAAGAGGTTGAGAGGATACCGATACCGGCGCCGCCGATCGGAACCGAGCAGACCTTGTTGCAGGGCATCGGACGCACTTCCAGCTTGTCACCGAGCGCCTTCTTGGCACCGCCGTAATCGCCGGTCGAATTCAGGGAGATGCCAACCTTGCCGGCGAAGAAAGCGTCGCGGCCGACATCCTCATCGGTGACGCTATCCGGGGAGGCGACCTTCTGGTCATGTACGAGCGAGGCCATCCACTGATAGGCTTCGATCGTATTGGGCGAGTCGAGCAGGACATCGTTGGTCTTGGAATCGATGAGCTCGCTGTCATTGGACATGACGAGACCCCAGCGCGCAAACTGGCCAGGGGCTGCAATGCCGGTGATGCCTTCCGAGCCGAGCTTCTCGGTGATTGTCTTCGAAACGGCAAGAATATCTGCGAAAGTCTTCAGCGGCGGCTCCGTCGTGAAGCCGGCGCGCGCCAGGATGTCCTTGTTGTAATAGAGGACCGGCGTGGAGGAGTTGAACGGCACGATGTAGTTCTTGCCGTTATAGACGCCGACCTCACGTGCGTAGTCGTAAAGGTCGTCCTTCAGCGGGTCGGCGTTGAAATAGGGTGTCAGGTCGGTCAAGGCGCCGCGATCGGCAAAGAGGCCGTAGCGGGTGACTTCCATGATGACGGCATCAGGCGCGCGGTTGGCGGGAATGGCGGCCTGCAGCTTGGCGACGATATCATTGTAATCGCCCACAAACTCACCCTCGATATGAATACCGGGATTGGCGGCTTCAAAATTGGTGATGATCTTGTTGAGCGCTTCGCCGGACGATTTGCTGAAGCTGTGCCAGAACTTCACGGTCGTATCGGCATGCGCCGAACCGACCATGGACATCAGAGCGACAAGGCTGACGGCAGCCGTATTCTGCAATTTGTTTGACATAATTTTCTCCTCTGCAAAAAAAATTGCATTCCGTTTTGGCGACGGATAGCGCGCAGACGAGACAGTTTGTTGAAGGCTGTGCGAAGTTTTCGTGACAGAGGAGGGCGGGGGTCTCTAAGTCCGATGCCTGGTGACGGAGAGCTTCAGTTCGGCCGTGATCGAATGCGCCGGTGAAGGGTGGTCGGGCTTCTGTCCACGGGTCCGGCTGGTCGAACGCTGCGGTGCTTTATGCTTTGCAGGTAGCTGACAGCGTGATATTCCCGGTGACGCCCGCCTTTATCTCAAATGTTAAATAGAGATCATATGTCCCAGCAAGAAGACGCGGCGAACACGTCGCAAATGGATTCAGCTCCCCAGCCCATGGCAAGGCCTCAGCGTAAATGGCTGGGTGATATCGAACGCCTCAAAGGATTGGCTATCATCCTTGTCGTTTGGGGACATACCTATGATGCAGCTTTCCCTGTATGGGCTATTGGTCTGCGTAAGGCGATCTACGCTTTCCACATGCCGCTCTTCATGTTCCTGAGTGGTTATGTCTTCGTCTATGTCGGCGCTCACAAACTGAAGGGGTCGCTGTCGACCTATACGTCAAAGCGCGCAAAGCGGCTTCTTATTCCGTTCTTCATCATGGCGGCCATCGTCATTCTCGGAAAATTCTTCGCAGGTCAGTTCGTATCGGTCGACAAACCCGTCAATGACCTGCTGCTCTCCGTTCAGCACGTCTTCATCCATACCGAGCAGAGCCCGTCCATGTTCGTATGGTACCTGATCGTGCTTTTTTACTTTTCGATCGGCACGACGTTCCTGTTCTCGCGCATGAATGTAAGCCTGAACATATTGTTTGCGGCATCGATCATCATGTTCGGCCTGCACGTCATGATGTTCTACAATGACTCGATATTGGACTACGTCTACATAAACCGTATTTTCATGTTCTATGCGTTCTTCATGGCAGGCTGCGTCGCCTGCCTGCACAAGGACGTTTGGGAGCGGTTCGTCGAGCGGTATTTCATTCCCGCGACTGCGGTCTTCCTCGTACTTCTTTATGTCTCCTTCGATTCCGAATGGCGCTATTTCCTCGTCGGCATGGCGTCGCTCGTCGTGTTCCACGGCCTGATCCGCTCCCGGCTTTGCAACCAGAACCGCGTCCTGGAATTCATCGGCCAGAACGCGTTCGCTATCTATCTGTTGAACACGATGTTTGTCGGAGCGGTGAAGGCCGTCTTCGGGCGGTTCTTCTCGGTCAGCGATCAGGCGCTGCTGCTTCTCCTCCTTGCGACAACGGCAGGTGTCGTCGGGCCAATCATCGTCAAGTATGCGATCGGCCGCATCGGATCGCTGCGCCCAATCGCTGCCGCGATGGAATGAGGAGAGAGGCGCGGTTCAAAAGGGGGCCGCGTATCCGCAATTGAAACAGCGGAACCCGGTTCAGTCCCGGGCAATTTCCAGGCAAGTGCTTGGTAGGTCTTGTCCCTTGAAAACGGCTTTCCAAACAAAAGGAAAGCCGTTTCGATTTCTTCCTGCTTCAGCTGGCGGTGCGCGTTCTTGCCTCGGGGACGTCAGTCTCATCGGCGGTCGATACCGTCTGGTAAACCTTCTGGCGTTCGTCTTCGACGCTTTTGCTGCCAGCTTTCTTGGACCAGCGCTTTGTCGCTGTCGTCGTCAGGTTATAAAACGCGTAGGCTACGACGGCTGTCAGGATCACGCTCGTCGAGAATCGAAGCCAGTAATTTCCAGCAAAAACCAGCCCGACGACAAACCATACGTGCAGGTGCCACAGATACATTTCATAGCTGATGCGTCCGCCCATTTGGATTGGCCGCCATTCGGCCAGGCGAACGAGTTTTTCCGTTGCCTTTCCGAAAACAAAGGCGTTGATCAGTAGAAACATGCCGAAGCCGTGGACGGTGTAGCGGAAGGTGTCCTGGAAAAACTGATTGCGGAAGGCAATGCCGCCAAGCAGAAGAATGATGGCGAACAGGAAGGTCTTCCAGCCACGAAGTTTGACCAAATGGCTCCTGATCGCTTCATTGGCGAGGCCGAATGTCAGCAGGCAGCCCCAGGCGATCGAATCCAGGCGCGTCAGCGTGAAATAGTAGTTGAAGCTTTCCGGGTCTGGAACGGTATAGGCGGCCAGGATGCGCAGCGCCAGGCTGAGAATCACGACGCCGATGAGCAGTACAACGCGAGAAGACCACGTCCGCAGGGCGAGAAGCAGGAATGGGAAGAACATATAGAAATGCTCTTCGACAGCCAGCGACCACAAAGGACCGTAACTGTGAATTCCTTCGGGCATCGGCGTGAAGACATTCATCACCACCGGTACGTTGCCTAGATAGAAGATCGCTAGCAAAATCTGGCTGACCAGCACGTTTTCGCGATCGAAAATCAGATAGATCGGCACGGTTATGGCGATCATCAGAAAAAGCGGCGGCATCAGCCGCAGGAATCGCCGGGCGAAAAAGCGCGGCAGGGATATTTTCCCATAATTCCGTTCTTCCGACAGCAGGAGTCTCGAAATCAGAAACCCGCTGATTGCAAAGAAAATCGTGACGCCGAAACCGCCGGGGATCGCGGCCGAGAGCCGGAAATGCGCAACGACGACGATCAGGACCGCGGCAAACCGCAAGCCGTCAAGACCTCTTATATAACCATAGGCGGGATTATCGGCCGGCGGCGGGGAGGCAGGTGCTAGCAGCGTCATTGAAAGCCTTTCGTTCGCTCGATTTTCATCGATGATTCAAGCAAGATTTTTACCGCTGTCACCCATGCGCGCCAGCCTATGCTTCCGCGTGTCATAGTTGGCAGCGGTTATGTCTATCGGTACCTGAGAAGAGCCGAGAACGATTTTGTCCCTGCTTTCTTAGGACCCCGGAGTCATCGCGTCCAGATGCATTTTCTCTCTGGCTTCAATTCGGACAGGAGAAATTGGCGACGAAGTCCGATATGATACCGCATTGCAACAAAATTCGGAACGGCTTCCGGCGAGATCACGATATTTCGCGAAATTGTCACAGTCGCGCCGTTTGCGCGTCCTTTCTTTGTGCTAGGGTGACAATCGAAAATGGCTCGGGGCTATGGCGCCGGGAAGGGGGTTATGGCTTGGCACGGGTGCATTCCGTTGATAGTCTTAAGCCTGATTTAATCGTAGATGCTGGAGAGCGCTCTATCGCCTACCTTCCCAAAAGGCTCCAGAATTCCGTCAAAGCTGCCCGATGAAGCGCCAGGACGTCTGTTGCGGTCGACATGCATGGCCGGACGCCAGGTCCATCTTTTCGGTCTGATCTAAATACCCGCCAAGGAACCAGTATGCACGAAATCTATCAGAAGGTATTCGGTGTCGGCAAAGCCATCAAAGGTCTCGACGGCCTTCGCGCGATATGTGTTCTCTTCGTACTGACCGATCATGCGGGCCTGACAAAAAGGTCGGAATCGGGAACGCTTGCCGTTTGGGTATTCTTCGCGTTGAGCGGCTTCCTGATCGTGCCAATCCTGTTTCGGGCGCGGCAGCGCATCGAAGCGGGAAGTTCCGATGCTTCGACCGAGATCGCGCTTTTCATGCGCAATCGAGCCTTGCGGATTTTCCCAGTCTATTATTTGACACTGGCACTGATCTTCCTGTCGACCGTTACCCTTGTCGCGGGCGACAATGTCGACAAATTTTACGGCAGTATCAGCTGGCTCGTGACCTACACGACCAACATCTATATCGGCTTCGTCAGACATGATTGGCTGGGACCCTTGTCCCACCTGTGGACGCTGGCAGTGGAGCAGCAGTTCTACGTGCTGTTCCCGTTGCTGTTCATCTGGCTGCCATCGCGATACTGGCGGTCCAGCCTTCTGATATTCCTGCTTCTGCTGCTTGCGGTTTCGAGCCTGTGGGTATTCGGCGATGAACTCATGTTCCGCGTCAACTCCCTGTCGGGCTTCTATGCCATTGCTGTCGGGGGCGTTTTCGGACTCTTCGCCAGACAGCTCGGCACGATCAACCTGCGTTTTTCCAGTCTGGCGATCCTTGCGCTCGGCGTGCTCCTGGTTCTGCAGCACCTCTATTTCATTTTTGGCGGACATCCGAATGCAGCGCTGATCATTGCGCCGCTTCTGTCCGGATTGCTGATCATGCTGGTGACGGTCTGCCAGAACTCTGCCGCGACCAGATTTCTTGATCTTCCGCTGATCCGCGGCGTAGGCGTTGTCAGTTACGGCTTCTACCTGTTTCACGGCCTGCTGCTTGGTCCGTCAGGACGGCTTGTCGCCATAGCAACGGGGATGCGGGACGGGACGGCGTTCCAGGTCATGCAGATTGTTACGGCCTTCATTCTGACGATGATCGTAGCGATCGCTTCCTTCGTCTTCTTCGAAGAGAAGATCATGCAGTTGAAGAAAAGGCGTGCGGCGCCGACGACCGTTGCCGCGGGTTCCAATGGCTGATGAAACTTGCTGCCGGTTTGATCGCTCTCTTTCTTCTGCAGGGGGCTGATGTGGCCGCGGCAGGACTGAAGATCGTAACGTTCGGCACATCGCTGACGGCAAGGGGCGGATGGCAGGCAGGTCTCGAGAACGCCCTCGAGCAGTGCCTTCACCGCCCCGTTGATATCGCCATTGTGGCAAAGAGTGGCTCAACCACCGAATGGGCTTTGTCTTCTGTGGACCGGGTGATCGCCGAGAGTCCTGACATAGTGCTCGTCGAGTTTTACGCCAATGACGCTGCCTTGAACCGCTGGATGAGCGTCAGTGCCAGCCAGCGGAACTTTTCAACCATCCTGGAAAGGCTGCGGACGGGATTGCCCCATGCGCGTATCTTCATGATGGTGATGAACCCTATGTCGGGGCTGCGGGGCGCGATCAGACCCTATCTCGAGAGCTACATTTCGGCTCACCGCAGTGTTGCGGCAGAATGGAACGTTGCGGTGATCGATCATAGCGCCGGTTGGGCGAAGCTATCGAACCGCGAACTCTCGACAGGAATCCCGGATGGCGTCCATCCCACGCCTGCCGCTGCGGCTGAAGTCATGGTGCCGACAATCGTCGAGACGATCGGCGGGACATGCTCTGACTGAGCTCAGCTCAGGCAAAGCCTGCCATGCCGGGAAGAATTATTCCTAAGATATCAGAATGGACTGGCGTAGTTCCATCGCTCGCCAATCGATTTTCGGTTGGCAGGCAATATCGGTCAGCGATTGTTATTTGATCTCGGCTGGACGATGGCTGGGCTTGGCGTTTCTTTGTATCGGATCTTCGCCGGCACACCGACCGCAATAGCTCCTGCCGGCACATCCTTGACAACGACGGCGTTCGCTCCGATCACAGCGCGTTCGCCAATGACAACGGCGCCGAGGATTTTCGCACCCGCGCCCACGTCTACTCCATTATGCAGGATCGGCACGTCGTTCGGCTTGTCGGCTGATTTGTTGCCGATCGTCACGCCTTGACGCAGACGAACATCATTGCCGATCCGCACCTCGGAATGCACGATAATCGATCCGAAATGCTCAATGACGCATCGCTCGCCGATCTTCGCGTTGGCTCCGATATATATCCCGAAAAAGATCTCGGAAAATTTGATAAGAAAGACATGAATGACTTTCAGCGGCAGACGGATAGGCGCGAACTTGATCGAACGTACAGCGCTTCCGTATCTGTGAAAGGCAAGCGCCCAGAAGCCTTGTGAGATCAGGGCTCTCTTATGACTTCGAAAGTCTCCAGCTATTTCTCTAAACATGACGACTCGCTTCCTTGGAAAACTACGCCTTTTTCCAGGCTCTTATCATTCGCGCTCTGTTCCACCATCCACGCAGGGCATCCCGGTCGAGCAGCCCGATGCCGACGACATAAGTCGCGACGAACAGCATTCCGAGCATCATCGCCTTCAGTAATATGGGATAATCGGGTGAGATGGCATATGACCTTGTCAAATGAACCGCGGCCAAGGCTGCGAGGGCCGACAAGAAGAAAGCCCCACACTTGCTGATAATTGTTTTTACAGAAACTTCAGTTTTGTGCGATCCGTAAAGTATACCTCCAACAATAACAGTTATATGGCAGCAAACATATGCCGTTACAAGTGTAAATACGCTGCTATGTTGAAGAACAGTCAGGATCACGGCAACGAGCAGTGCGGCGCAGCATTGCATCCGGAAAACGACACGCGGCAAGCCCCATGCATTCAGCATGACTTCATTGCAGTAGCCGATGGATTGGGCCGCTCCGAGAATTGCCGCCAGGAACATGATGTAATCGGAATCTATGCCGTTGCTTCCGAAGCAGATCCGGGCAATCTCGGGCGAAAGCGCGGCAATCGAGATGAAGGCCGGCGCGGAGATCATCGAAAGTGAGCGCAGGCTCGTATAGAATGCCTCCCTGAGGAGTGGTGGGCGGTCAACCAGACGGGAAAAGTGCGGAAGATTGACGTCGACCATTACGGCGGTCAGCATTTGTGCGACTACCGCCGGAACGCGCGATCCCATGATATAGAGCGCGAGAGCGGCCGGCCCGAAAAAGATCGGAATAACGATCTCGATCATTCGAAGCGAGGCGTAGTTGAGTACGCGAGACCCGAAGATGCCTAGAGCGTAATGAAGAACGTGCTTCATTCCGGCAATCTGCGGGGCGGCAGGCCGCAACACAGGCGGATACCAGAGAAAGGCGACGTTGATGACAGTGGTCGCCAGCAACTGACCGACCATGCTGTAGACGCCGAAGCCCAGGAAAGCCATGGCCAGTCCGGTCAGGGCGCCGAATACGGTTGATGCCAATGAACGGAAGGCAAGGCGCTTGAACTGAAACTCTTTGCGGAGCAGGGCCTGCGGAACATACCCAAAGCTGTTGAGGACGAGCGAGAGACCGACGAGTTGCAGAACAGGCTCTATGCCCGTGACGCCCAGCAGGCCACCGATTTCGGGGGAGAAAAGCGTCAGGAGCGCATAGATCAGGACGGCGAGGCCGAAGTTCAGGATCAGGATGCTCGTCGTCATGCCGCGCGTGATGTCCTGCGTACGGACGATTGCGTCGCCGAAACCGTTATCGGCAAACAGCTCCGTCAGCGACACCAGCGCATAGGCTGCCGCAAACATCCCGATCTCGGTTTTATCGAGAATCCGGGCCAGCACGAAAAAGGTGAGGATGGTGCCAAAGCGCGGTCCCCAGTTGCGAACAGCTGACCAGAGTACGGAACTACGATTCATGCGCGCCTCGTTTTGGCATTGAGCGAAGACGTGAAGGGCTTCTTACCGCGGTTATGCATTCCGCACCGCAGCAATATAGCGCGAAAGCGGCAGCTTTCCGCTTACAACCAGGGTTGCGCCGACAAGAAGCTTGCGTATGAAGGCGACTATGCCGGGAAGGCTGCGGCTCTTGTGAGCGGCGATGGCGTAGAGCGTCCCCGGGAAATATTTCGGCTTGAGGCTTGGATCGTGATCTCGATGGCCGACGAGCGCGGCATCTGTGAAAAGTGTGCCGCGGGCGAGATAAAAAGCCCGTATCGCGTAGTCGGTATCCTCGCCGCCGTTGAGACGGGCACCGACTCCCAATGTTTCGTCGAATGCCGCCAAGTTCGGCAGAAGCCTTCCGCGGAAGAAGAATGTGTTCGACGATGCTCTCGATATCACTTTCTGCAATGCCGGGGCTTCCGTTGCCAGAACACTTCGAATCTCGGGTGTTGAGCTATAGCGGCAGAACCAAAAATCAATCTCTGGCTTCTCTGAAAACAGATTAGCAACCAAAGTTAGAATTTTTTCCGGATACCAACAATCGTCATCGGGGAAAGCATAGATGCTGTCGGCGGTGACGACGCCGGCCTTGACCACGTCCTGAAGCAGGAGATTGCGAGCCGCCGAGAGCGAAATCTGATGATTGATGCGTCGTGTGCTGATCCAATCAGGAAAGGCGGGATCGGCGTCGTCGTCAGGAACATTCTGCAGAAGAAGATAAAGGTGGACATCGATCGAAGGATCGGCGGCTTTCGCGCTCGCGATCGAATCGATCATTCTCTGGAGATGCTCCGAGCGACCCTGCTTTAGATTACTTGTCGAGAAAAGTGTGATTTTCGGCATGACTACTCTATTGTTCGAGAATATGTCAGTAGAGCTGTTTAATCTTCAGCAAGCGGCACGGTCTGCGGCCCTGATCTTGCGGTGCAACATAGACATTGCGGTCTGGGTTGAAAAGGAGAAAATGGGCGGTGAGGGTTAACTTTGCCGCAAACATCGCCTTATGGTTATCTGCCACGAACAGCACAGCCAATCACCGGAACTGGAGAGATAGATGCCTATGGCTTCAAAGCCCCGGCGGAAGAAAGAGCCTTTCAATCGCGTCGTAATGTGGCTGATTTTTGCCTTCCTCGTATTCACCGTTCCGGCCGCCGCTGAAGAGCCGCTTCACTATCTTTTCGATCTGCCACCTGCCAAGGTTCAAGATGCCGCTGCGGGCAAGAAACCGCGTCCTTTCATATGCCCGGTACCAGTCGCGCCATTGATCGACATGAGCAAGCTGTTCAGCTTTTATAAGCCGAGCTACACGCAGTCGGAGGTCGATCCGGTCGCGATGAAAGCCTTCGCAAAGCGCCTGTGGCCGACAGGCGCCGTGACCAAGAGCATGCTGGACATGATGCAGGCCGTACTCGACGTGCCAAAGCAGCGAAGAAACGCCGCCAACTGTATCGTGCGACAGACCCGCGTCTGGGCGGATGCCAATGCGCTTCTGGGCGGTGTCGAGGACAATGATCCGCTCGGGCATCGTCAGGCTGTTCTCGCCGGGGGCTGGACAACGATTTCGTTTTCGAACGCCTACGCGGTGGCAAAGGAAATCGCACCACCCGCCGCCTCTGCCGACGCGCCTATCAGGGCGTGGTTTGTCAAGCTTTCGGATATGCTCGTTGCAGAATTCACGCCGGCGCCGCGCGAGCCCAAATATGTTTGGCTCGATGGCAACAGCAACCATCGATACTGGGCCGCGGCTGCGGTTGGCCTGATGGCTGTTCACCTGCAGGATCGCAAGCGGTTCGACTGGTCGATGGATATTTTGAAGTCGGCGCTGGATGAAGCACCCTATGACGGCGGATTGCCGCGCGAACTCTCCCGCGGCGGGCGCTCGCTGAAATATCAGAATTTCGCCATGGATGCGATCGCGATCCTGGTGCGGCTTGCCGATGTCAACAATGTCACGCTTACGCCCGACCAGGAAAAGAGGCTGCGGGCAATCGCCAGCTTTGCCGCAACGATGTACCTCCATCCTGACCAATTGGAGGCACGGATAGGCTACCCTCAGGAGGTCGAGCCCGGCATGGTCACCTGGATCGATGTCCTGTTGCCCCATTTCAGGAGCCGCGATCCCGAGCTCTCCGAAAAGCTGGATGAGATAGCGCGTCCCCTGCGGCCGATGACCAATACCTTCGTCGCCTTACCTGCTACCCGTCTCTTCGAAGCCAGGGACAGCGACTAGGTGGCTAACACCTATGCCTTTCGGACATTCGTGCCGCTCTTTCTCTGATCGGCAGCACGTTCGGCTTCAGGGATGTCGGCGAACAGAAAACGTCCGTAAGGACCGACCTCGATGTTTTCACGAATGATCGTTGCCGGATTGCCGGCGGCGATGCAGCGCGACGGTATGTTCTTGGTCACGACGCTTCCCGAGCCGATGACGCACTCGTCCCCGATCTCGACGCCCGGAAGGATTATGCTTCTGGCGCCGATAAAGCAGTGCTTGCCGATCTTCGTGTTGCGATAAAGCCCACGCGTTCTGTCGTGCGTGAGAATGGCCACGTCGAACGCGACATACGACTTCTCGCCGACATGAATGCCCTTGGGATAGGTCTTGTCCAGGCGAACGCTCAGTGAAAAGGTCGCCGTCGGATGGATATTCATCCCCCAGAACCGTGTATAGTAATGGTACTTAGCCTTTACCAAAAGCGATCTCAGCCAGAGGAATTTGTTCAAGCTGCGTGCCATTAAACACCATCTCCTTGTTGCGCGAACATCTCAGTTCTGTCGGTGCCGAACGCCGGGCATATAAAGCATGGACAACAAGCCGGTGGAAGCTGCTTTGTGTGCAGTGCCACAAAAAGCTTTGGATTGTCCGTTGTCATTTGCCTGGCGTCTCCGCGAATTTCTGTTAGCGTCGCGATGCCATCAGGGCGGGCAGGGTATCCAGCCACCGTTCCTGAAGGGTCTGGTCGCTCAATTATGCCACAAGAGATCCGAATAGGCTTTACTTCCGCCCTTTAACGCCAATGCATTTCCGCATCGCAGGAACCGATATGAATGAGACATAGTGTTTTTCGTGTTGTCTGCATCGTCGTTTCCGTCCTCCTCCTCGTCGTTTCGCTCCAATACGTCTCCTATATATGGCCCTTGGCGATTGTCGGTGCACTGCAGATGCAGATCGGCTTTGCGTGCCTTGCCATCATCCTTCTGTCCGCTCTCTCCCTCCGGCGTTGGTATAGCCTGCTGCTCGGAGCGGCTTGCGTCGTGTTGATTGCCCACCCGATCCTGATGCTCAGGGAATTTGCTCAGCCGCCTGTACCGGGTGCGGTGCCAGCCTTACGCTTGCTGTCGATCAAGATTGTTGACGAAAAGGTGGACGACGCGGCCTTGCAGCAGACGATTGAAGGGGCCAACGCCGACATTCTTATTGTGACAAGTGCCAGTTCTCTTGCCAGCCGGCATGATCTCGCCCGCCAATCCTATCCATTTCGCATCGGCTGCGAGGATCCAGTCAATGCACGCTGCACTGTCATGCTTCTCTCGCGCCGGCCTCTTGCGGATCCTCGTTTCCAGGAGTTGAGCCCTATTGGAAGTGAGTTGGCTGCCGCTTCCATTTCCATTGATGGAACGCGCGTCCGCGTTTTCGCCACTCGTCTTTCCAAGATGTGGTTCGATACGTTCCATAGCTTCGAGCTCTTCACTATCACCCGTGTGCTCCGGGGCACTCGCGAGCCTGTCTTGCTGGTCGGAGATTTCAGTGCGCCCGTCATCGTGCCGGACATGCGCTGGTTCCTGGGCAACAACAGGTTGCGCAATGCCTATCCCGAGCCGGCCACCTGGCCAGTCGCTTTCGGCCCTCTCGGCATCAGTAACGATCATGTCTTTTTCAGAGCGCCGCTGTCCGTCCTGTCCCTCAAGCGGACCGATGAAAGAGCGCAATCGGGATACATTTCGCTTCTTTCTGATGTCGCAATCACGACGGAGTGAGATGCGCGCTACGCGGGAAGTTTTCGCCCCGCAATTGCGATATGCTCAAAATTATTCAAAAAAAACCGATAGTTGATTAAAGCTTTAATTGTTGTTTGGTGCCAATCTTAAACCCGTGGCCCTCAAAATAGCTCCTACAGCACTGATGCTTCTGGAGATTTTGATGCCCAGCACGATCTACCTCGATACCACAGCCGGCGAGACCGAATTGCGCAAAGCGCTTGCGACCGTTGCCAATGGCGGCGGCACGGTTGTGCTGGCAAAGGATGCCGATATCACGGTCAGCAAGGCGATCTATGTCGCAATCGGATCAGGCGATGTCACCATAGATCTCAACGGCGGCACCCTGCATCAAGTCACGGCTACCGAGAGAGTTCTCGGTGTTGGGGGAGCGGAATCGCCCCTACAGAGCGTCACGCTCGGATCCGACGCATCGAACAATGCAACCATCACCTATGCAACCCTGCCGCAGAACATACAGGTCGGCAGTTGGATAAAAGTGACTGCAGATGACAGTCTGCCAGGAGACCATATCGACCCCGGTGATGCGGGCCAGACGACGAAGCTTGGGCAGGCGGCCAAAGTCATTGCCATCAATGGCAACACAGTCGTTCTTGAAGGCTCACTCGTCGAGCAGAATCTTTACGCAACCAATGTCCGTGCGACCGTCTATGCCGAAGGCCAGTTTACGATCAAGAACGGCACGATCGATGGCGTGAGCGGCGAATACAGCACGACCGGCGGCGATCTGCTCAACCTGCGCAATCTGGTCGATGCGGTCGTCGACAACGTCACGATAAAGGACGGTTCTGGTGGCATCAACATCGTCAACAACGTCAATGCCCACCTGACTGATATCATCGGCGCCAATCTGTATGCAGCCATTCACACCGGTGCTTCGCTGAACACGCTGATCGACGGCCTCTTCGCCGAACACGTCGGCCAGGCCATCGCGGTTCAAGGCATCGGAACGATAGCAAATGCCGCAAGTGCATCGGCCTATGGCGCCGAAATCAATTTCCTTGCCAAGAATTCGGTCGTCTACGACGCATCGAACTCGGCATACGACTTTCATTCGGAGAGCCGGAACGGAGTCTATACGGATGATCTCTCGTTCTATTCGCGCATGTTCGGCGATTTCCGAGGGATTGGAAATTCCTTCACGAACAGCGGCAGTGTCGGCGACGCCTACGGTATACAGTTCTATGAATATGGCGATGGCGACGCCCGCAATTCGCTTGTCGACAACCTAATCCTGCGTGAAATACAGAACTACGCCTTCATCATATCGAATTCGCCGGAGGCGAATATCGTCAAAAACAGCGTCTTCGAGAGCCTTCTTCAGGGATACAACATCCCTGAGTCGATGGTCAAATTCCTCAATACGGTGCTGCTCACCGGCGTCGTACCCGGAAATGACACCCTTGTCGGCACGGCTGCCGCCGACAAGCTTCTTGGCGGTCTGGGCGCTGACAACCTCTCGGGCGGCGACGGTAACGACTATATTTGGGGCGGTGACAAAGCCGATTTGCTGACCGGTGGGACCGGACACGACCGCTTCGCCTATCATGCGCTGGGCGAAGGCGGAGATGTCATCACGGATTTTCAAATGGGCGCGAATGGCGACGTTATCGATGTATCGGTTCTTGCCGCGCGTTTGGGATGGGGAAGCGGTGACCTGATCGCAGATGGCCATATCCGGGTCATCCAGAGTGGAACGTCAACTCTGGTTCAGGCCAATGACGGTCAGGGCTGGTCGACGCTCGCTTTGTTGCAAAATACGCTTACCGCGGACTTCGATACGCACAATCTCCAGACATCGCTCTCTGCGACCACGCAATGGGCAGTCGACACGCCTACGTCTCCTTCGACGCCCCCTACGCCTCATACAGGCACGGACAAGGCCGATAGTTTCGTCGCCGGCAAAGGCGCCGATCTCTATTACGGTTCCGCCGGTGATGACAGTTACGTCTTCAACGATGCCCGCGATCACGTCACCGGCGAATTGGCCGACGGCGGCAAGGATACGATATGGTCTTCCGTCGGCGTCGATCTCCGCGGCGAGTCATTCGTCGAGAATTTGCGGCTTACCGGGACCGCCGAAATCAACGGTATCGGCAACGCTCTCGCCAACATGATTAGCGGCAATGCCCAGAGCAATACGATCGCTGGCGCCGGCGGCGTTGATTCTCTTTATGGAGGTGGTGGAGCAGACACGTTCTACTTTGCCGAGATGGGGGCGGCAAACAAGGATACGATCTGGGACTTCAGTGACGACGATAAGCTCATGCTATCGGAGTCGGTATTTGCCGGGCTCGATTCAAACGGCGATCATATTCTTGATGAGGCGGCGTTCACGATCCTGACCAAGGTGGGAGCATTTACGACGAGCAGCGGACCGCAAGTGATCTACAATTCGGCAAGTGGCATAGTCTCCTACGATGCGGACGGATCTGGCGGGAAGGCGGCGCAGGACATCGCTTTCATCGGTGCGAACAAGGCGTTCTTCGGTTATGACGACGTGATATTGACTTACTGACCTCGGATAGGCGGGGCAATCGATCTCTAGTCCCGCCCGGATGTTCGCTCATCAGCGAGGTTTCGTCCAATTTAGGGCTGATTTGGCGTAGATAGATCAACAAACGCTAAGTTCTTTTATCTTTTGGCTTTCCTGCTGTGTTTGTTACGTCTCTTGAAAGGCATGTTGACGTTAATTTTGTTGAGAGATTCTATTTTACCCAAAATTTATTTTATTTTAGGTTCGGGATCGGAGGCGCGACCTTGCTGTCACAGTGTCGCATATCTTTTAAGACGTTTCTGTGATGTTACAGGGAAGATCGCTGGAGGGATATTACCTTCGGGCGCTGTTCAGAAGGTGTGGAAGATTTGAATAAATTGATAGCTGGCTTTGTGCTGCCGCAGAACAAGACCACCGGTGCCGAGGCTTTCTCGCGCTGCAAGAGCGCGTTCGTGGTGGTCGCACTGGCAAGCGCCCTGGTCAATATTCTATACCTGACCGGCTCGTTTTTCATGCTGCAGGTTTATGATCGCGTCATTCCCAGTCGCAGCATTCCCTCGCTCATCGCCTTGTCACTGCTGGCGCTTCTTCTCTATGTTTTCCAAGGCGTTTTCGAAGTACTGCGCGGTCGTATGCTCGTGCGCATTTCCGGCGTCTTCGATGAGGTGCTGAGCGGACGTATTTTCAACTCGGTCATGATCGGATCGGTCAAAACAAGGGTTGACGGCGACGGACTGCAAACCCTTCGTGATTTCGATCAGATCCGCAGCTTCCTTTCGAGCTCCGGTCCGGCGGCATTTCTCGACCTGCCCTGGATGCCGATCTACATCGCGATATGCTTTATGTTTCATCCGATCATCGGCGTCATTGCCATCGGAGGCGCATTGGTTTTGGTCGCGCTGACAGTCCTCACCCATAGAGCGGCGCAGGTGTCCACAAAACAGGCGACCGAACTCGGCAATCGGCGCAATGCCTATCTCCAGGCCGCCCAGAGAAATGCCGAGGTTGTCCAGGCCATGGGGATGAGAGACGATCTGGCCGACAGATGGCTCGATCAGAATAAAGCCTATCGGATGATGTCGCGTTCAGGTTCCGATACCAGCAATGTCTATTCCACCATCTCCAAAATCTTCCGGGCAGTCTTGCAGTCTGGCGTGCTCGCAACTGGCGCCGTTCTGGTCATCGAGAATCAGGCGACCGGCGGGATCATCATCGCGTCGTCGATCCTCACGTCACGATCGCTCGCGCCTGTCGAACAGGCGATTGCCAACTGGCGGGGATTTGTTTCGGCCCAGCAGTCATGGAAGCGGCTAAAGACAACCTTCCGCGAATTGCCGGAGAATACGACGCCGCTCCGGCTACGCGCACCTTATCGCCAGCTGACTGTAGAGCAGCTCGTGAGCGGCCCTCCCGGCAGGCAGGACTTCACCATCATGGGGATCAGCTTTTCGCTCGATGCGGGTAGCGCAGTCGGTGTGATCGGCCCCAGTGCGTCCGGTAAATCGTCGCTCGCCCGCGCGATTACGGGAATCTGGCCTGCCTATCGCGGTTCAGTTCGGCTTGACGGTGCTGCACTCGATCAATGGGATGACACTGCCCTCGGCGCGCATATCGGCTACCTTCCACAGGATATCGAACTCTTCTCGGGTACCGTCGCCGAGAATATCTCCCGGTTTCAGCAAAATTCGGAGGCCGAAGCGGTTATAGCTGCTGCCGAGATCGCCGGCGTGCACGAGATGATCCTGCGGTTGCCGAACGGATATGAAACCCAAATTGGTCCAAGTGGCTCGATGCTGTCTGCCGGCCAACGGCAACGCGTCGCACTGGCGCGCGCGCTTTACAAGGATCCTTTCCTTGTTGTGCTGGACGAGCCGAATTCCAATCTGGATGCTGAGGGAGAAGCTGCACTCGCAGAAGCTATTCTCGCCGTGCGCCGGCGCGGCGGCATCGTCGTCATCATCGCACATCGGCCCAACGCGCTTGCCGGTTGTGACTACGTTCTGATGATGAAGGATGGTAAACTTGCGGCATTCGGGCCCAAGGATGAAGTGCTTGCCAAGGTTCTGCGGCGGGAAATCAAGCCGATTCCTGCAGAACGATCGACCTTGAAAATTGTTGGCGATTCCCAGGAGCAGTGACATCGTGACGGTATCTGAATCTCAGCGATCGCTGCGGCGCCATTCGGTGATGGTCGTCGCCATGGCAATCCTGCTCGTCGGCAACATCGGGGGGTGGGCAGCGACAACGACGCTTTCAAATGCTGTCGTCGGCGAGGCGACGGTTGTAATCGATGATAACGTGAAGAAGATACAGCACCTCGTTGGTGGTATCGTTTCCGAAATCTCGGTCAGCGAAGGCAGCCATGTGAACGCGGGCGAGGTCCTGCTGAAGCTCGACGGGACTTCTGTCAAAGCCAATCTCGGCATCATCAACAGTAATCTTGCTCAGCTTTATGTCCGGAGAAGTCGTCTTGAGGCGGAGCGGCTGGGGCAGCCCAGTTTTTCAATGGACGAACTGGAGGCAAAGGGCGTCGATCTCGAGGCAAACAAGCTGCTGATTGACGGCGAAATGCAGCTTTTCAAGACGCGCCAATCTTCGATGGTCGGGCGCAAAAAGCAGCTTGAAGAGAAGATGGCCCAGCTTGACGAGGAAATCAAAGGCGACACCATACAGCTGCAGGCGATCGACGACGCCACCACACTTGTCAACGAAGAGCTTGCTGCAACGGAAGAGCTTTATGAGAAGAAGCTCGTGACCATGCAAAAGATAAACAGTTTGAAACGCCAGAAGGCCGACCTTGATGGCAGCCGCGGTAGCCGGGTTGCATACCGTGCTCAGGCAGAGGGCAAGATTGCCGAGATCAAACTGCAAGTTCTTCAGCTTGATGCGGATCAAAGTGCTGAAAATTCCAAGGACCTCACGGATGTCGAGGGCAATATTGCCGAGATGGAGGAGCGCCGCATCGCTGCTCTCGATCAGCTTCAGCGGCTGGATTTGAAGGCGCCGCTGAGCGGCCGAATTTACCAGCTTTCCGTCCATACGCTTGGCGGCGTCGTCACGCCAGGCGAAACGCTTATGCTGCTGGCGCCGGACAATCGTGCCCTCACGGTCGAGGCAAAGATTGCAACGCGCAACATCGATCAGGTGCATGTCGATCAGGATGTCGACATTCGATTCACCGCATTCGATCAACGATCGACGCCTGAAGTTCAGGGCAAGGTCCTGTCGGTATCTCCAGATGCCATCACCGAAGAGCGCACAGGTGCAAAATATTATCCGGTGCGTATAAGACCGGAACCCGAAAGTCTCGCAAAGCTGCAGGGCATGAAGCTCTACCCCGGCATGCCGGCTGAAATCTTTATCAAGGTTGCCGATCGCTCCGTCATATCCTATCTGACCAAGCCGCTAACCGACCAGATGAAGCACACCTTCCGCGAGGAATAGTCGTCGATCGGGCTGCGCTGGGGACAGAAATGCATCTGCCAATCGGGCAGAGCGACAACGGCTGAATCGCGACAGCTTCTGGAATTTCAACTCAGCGAGAGAGTAATAAATAAAGCCGCATGAGAGCAACTCATGCGGCTTTTTGCTTGTCTGCCTGTTTCCGGAGATCAGCCCTGTCGCTTCACCTTCTTGTAGGCAGCGATCAGATTGGGGATCTGGTACGGCCATGCAAGGCTGCTTGCGACACGCTTCCGGCCGATGGCGCCCATCCGCGCACGCTCTTCCGGATTTTCGAGGAGGGCTACGATTTTCTCGGCGAAATCCTTCGCATCGTTGGCCTTCGCGTAAAGCGAGGCTTCCTCGGCACTGCGCCTGCCTTCGGTGACGTCAAACTGAACGATCGGCTTGCCGAGTGCCATGTACTCGATGATCTTGTTCATCGTCGACTTGTCGTTCATCGGGTTGACGCGATCGGGATTGACGCAGACGTCAGACGTCGACAGCACCTCGAGAAGATCATGGTCCGAGACGCGTCCTGTGAAGGTTACGCACTCCGAAAGGCCCATTCTTTCCGCATCGGCAGCAAGGCCCTTGGCACTTGGGCCGCCCCCGACCAGAACGAATTGAATGTCATCGCGACCCATCTGGTTCTTGATATAGGCCACGGCATCGAGAAGGATATCGACACCTTCCTGAGCGCCCATCACGCCTACATACCCGACGAGGTACTTTCGGCCCTTCTTGAGTGCTTCGTTGGGCTGTACTGCTACGAAACGCGAGAGGTCCGGTCCGCTTCTGACAACGTAGATATCGTCGGCTTTCTTGCCGCCGCGCACCTGGGCAATTTCGCGATAGCTCTCATTTGTAGAGATGACGACGCGAGCGCTCTTGAAGGTGATCCACTCGAAGCAGCACATCAATCTCCAGAAAAAGCCGCGCTTTTCATACTTGGCTTCGTAGAGCTCTGGATTGATGTCGTGATGATCGAAGATGTACGGGACACCGAAGAGCCGGAACTGCCACGCGACCAGGAAGATCAGATCAGGCGGGTTGCAGCCGTGAACTGTGTCGAAGCCGTGACGGAAGAAAATCTTCCAGGCAAGGACGGTTTCCCAAAACAGCGCGACACCGTATTCGAGCAGGTAACCCAACGCCCCGCTCGCATCGAGCGGCAGGGGATGCCGGTAAACATGGATCCCCTCGATGTATTCGTAGCGTTCGGTGAAGCCCTTTCCAGTCGGGCAGATGACGCAAACTTGCGCACCTGCGGCGGTCAAGGTCCGGGCTTCCTGCCAGACGCGACGGTCGAAGGGAACCGGCAGGTTCTCGACGACGATCAGCACTTTTCGCCCCTTCAAGGGCAAGGCACTGAGATCTGTCGCATCATCCGGGGCCATATCGATTGTTTCTTGAATTGCCATCGATTGCCTACTCTCGGTAATTCTCAAAGAATCGGCCTCCGGAGAGGCCGACGGCGTGTCTTTGCTTCTTAGTGCAGCGTATTTGTGTCAACTGTTTTAGCAGCCTTCACATCTATCTTTGCCAAGCTTCCGTTTGTATCGATCACCAGATCGTATTCGGTGCTTTCGGCTTCTTCCTTCGACACCATGATTTCCGAGATGGATGGAAGATGCGAGAAGGCGTAACCCATGTTCTGACCGAGCAACTGCGTCGGCTTGACGGCCGGATCGTAGATGCTGAGCTTGTAGCCTGAGGTGATCAGCTTATGTGCCAGGTTAAGCTGGGGGCTTTCACGCAGGTCATCGCTTTCTGCCTTGAACGCGAGCCCAAGCATGAGGATGTTTGCCTTCGGCGCGACATCGCGCGTAACGTAGTCGAAGATGAAGCGTTTATGCGCCTCGTTGGAACGCAGCAGTGAATCGACCAGATGGTTGAAAGCGCCGACTTCCTCGGAGATGTGGGCCAGTGCCCTGACATCCTTCGGGAGGCAGGAGCCGCCGAAGGGGCCGCCGGGACGCATGTAATAGGGCGAGATATTCAGCTTGGTATCGGAGACGAAGATCTTGTGTACCGTCTGAGGGTCGATATCGAGTTGCACGCAGACGCGGCCGATTTCGTTGGCGAACGCGACCTTGACCGCGTGCCAGGTGTTGTCGACGAATTTGGTGAACTCGGCTTCGCGGTAGCCGGTGACGAACATCGGCGCACTGATATTCTTGTAAAGTTCAGTCATGCGCTCGGAGGGCTGGCCGTTCTGAGTGCCAACGACGATCTTCGGCGGATTGAAGTAATCCTTGATGGCGACGGACTCACGGAGAAATTCAGGGTTGTAGACGATTTCAACCGACTTCCCGAAATCCTTGCCAAGATGGGCCTTGAAGATCGGTGCGATCAATCCGTCGATCGAACCCGGGCGGATCGTGCTGCGGAAAACGACGGTCAACGGCTTCTCACGACCGACGTTCACGCCCAGAGCAATCTGACGCGAGACTTCGGCAATGAATGTCATGTTATGCGAGCCGTCGGCTGCACTCGGGGTGCCGACGCAGACAATGGCCAGGTCGCATTCCGAAAGCAATGTGCCGACCTTGGAGACGACAGTCAGGCGATTGTCAGCCAGACCCGATGCCAGGAGGTCGTCGAGGCCTGGCTCATAGATCGGCGAATGACCGGAGAGAATGAGCTTTACCTTGTCTTCGTGAGGTTCCACGCCGACGATGGAATGACCTTCTTTGAGCAGGCAACCGGCACCTGTGAGGCCGACATAGCCAAGGCCAAAGATTGCAATTTTCATTCGCACGCTCCTGCTGTTTGTGATTGTGCGGCGATAGCCGAAAATTTACATCGATTACGCAACCGCAAAAAAATGAACGTTTTGCCGATGATCAATTTCGATCACATTTGTATAGTGCATATGACATTTTCGAAATAGCCATTCTGGGGATTTTTTCGAAAACTCAAAAGCGAAGTTCCGATCATCGCCGACAGAGAGTTGTTTTTAAACGCTTTTTTACAAAAGTCAGCTTACTTTCCCTCTGTTCCTCTTGTGTGCATCGATGCTGGCGGACAGTTTTTTGGCCGTCTGCCGCAGTAATGATAACGCCGCCGAAGGGCAGTGTGCAATGCAGCATATATAGGGTATTTGGAGGCTGGCAAGGTCGCCCTCAGCACGTGGATTCGTGCTGCGCCGTACCAAATCGCGATTCGGAGGAGGACAAAACCTGTTCTTGAAGGCGACCGGAAATTTGGACGGATAGATCCGTCTTCGCAGCGCCCCACATGATGTGGGAGGGTGGGCAAAATCAAATCAGGCACAAGAATGTCTGCATCAAATGACCTCACTTTGCAGCGAAGCCATTTGAATGCAGGACTTCTCTAGTAGCGATTTGAATAGAAAGCGCCTGCGGCCAGCAGCTTCAGAGCACGCGTGACATTCTGTGGGCCTGCATTTGCCGCCAGGCTCTTCCACGCATGTTTAAAGCCCATGCTGGGGGAGCCGATCGTACGAACGGCAATTTCAGCCATCTTCATCTCATGGGCGGCGATGATAATGTTTCTCTGGCGCTGATTGCTGACGCTCGCCAATATCTTGTCGCGCATCATGTTGTGACCAAGGATGAGCTTGTCGATATTGCGCGAAAGCTTGTCATTCCCGTCATAGCTATAGCGCACCATTATTTCACTGGTGCTCAGGAGTGGGGCAATCTGCGATAGACGGAACCACAGATCCCAGTCTTCGCAATTCGGCAGGCTTTCATCAAACCCGCCGACATCCACGAAGCTGCTTTTGCGGATCAGCGCCACAGAGGCCGAGCCAAAGATATTTCCCTGGCTGAGGTGTTCGAGCGTTATCACCCGCGGGGGCACGCGGGAAACGCTAGGCCTGTCTATATAGTCGTATTTCATACCGCAGCCGGCGGCCGGGCATTTTTCATCTTCCGTCAGGAGCTTTAGCTGCAGCTCCATTTTTTCAGGAAGCCACTCATCGTCGGAATCGAGAAGAGCAAGCATGTCGCCTGCCGCCGCGCGGCAGCCTTCATTTCTGGCACCAGAGGCGCCCCGGCTTTTGCTCAGGAAAATTGGTTTAATAATTGAATGCTCTTCGGCGAGCTGGCTAATTGCCGCCGGAGTAGAATCTGTCGAGCCGTCATCAACGATGACTATCTCTTCCGGAACTACCGTTTGAGCTAAAATACTCTTTACGGCTCGGATGATCTCGGTAGGCCGATTCTTAACAGGTATTACTGCTGATACAGCGTAAGCCATTAGAATTCCTCGCGAATGAATCCCTACGCCCCGTTCAGGCCTAGAATGGATATTAATATTCCCAAGCGATTGCAACGCCTAAATCTCTGGGGAAATTGGCGACATTGCGGCCTGACTTGGGCCTTCGTCGAGAAATAATGGCAGGCCGATTGGTGCCCCAAGGCGAGCATCCGCGTGATTAGCGGAGTAAAAACAAATGGCTAAGGCCGCATACGATGCGCACCGAGATATCATTTATAAGTGAATAAATGCGCGCAGCCGGTCTTGGCGGGCGCCTCCAGCAGCATGTCGCCGGATGGTTTCCACAGGTGAGGAGCTCACGATCGATGGAGGCAATCGAAAATGCATCTAGCGCCATGGGCTCAGCAGAGGGCGCCGGCAAATGGACATTTTCGTGTTGAGGTCTCGAAAGGATCCTTGCGGCGCTGGCTCCTTACTTCGGGCTAAGATCGGGCCAGCTCGCGGCTCAATGATCCCGAAAGTTCGGGCTGTCCCCACCACGCCTGACAGTTGATGACAACGGGAACTGCATCGCTTCGTTTGCCGCGATGACCGAGATCGGTTTGGCTGGATTATCCCGGTATCTGTTGAGGGACTCGTCTTTTCCCAGTTCGGCGCTTTTGCGTAGCGCGGCGATGGCGACGGAAGCAGGTTGCATCGCGAAAGCTGATGGTTTCGCTCGCGGCTGGTCATCGTACCCAGCGCCCGACGTGTCTTTGAGCCGGGGGGCAGCCATTCCCGTCAGAATATCGACGGCCCAAGACGAATGGACGAAGTCGATCGAACTCTCCGTCGCGAGTGCTGCGGTAGATATTATAATGAACGGGTGTGCCGGACGCCTTGCGCAGTGAAAATCCGGAGCCCGGGTCGGCCTCTTGGTTGCACGTTCCTGGCCCTATTGGCACCCTCCAATATCGCTATTCTTGTAATTCCCTCCGTTGAATATTTTAACGTGCAATAGTTGCGGTATCGCGTAGTTGAACGAAAGTACACCTTAAGCGAGTGATCCCAAATTAAGTATATTTTTATCAGCCCAAATTTGTTCGCAACTTCAGGGTTTACAATATATTAATTATTAAATAGTCAAGGGAGCGAAAGCCGAGGGCGCTTCACTATAAATATCTTACTTGTGTTTCAAAGGGAGAATCGAAATGGCTAACGTTCTGGGTACCAATTCAGACGACACTCTCAAGGGTACGGCTGGAAATGATGAGATTCGTGGGCGCGACGGTAATGACACGATCTATTCTGGTAACGGCGACGACAAAATACTCGGCGGCAATGGCAACGATCTGATCGGCAGCGGCAGCGGAAAAGATGCAATTTACGGTGACGCCGGCGACGACGTAATCAACTCGCGTGAAGGCGACGACTTCGTCTTCGGCGGTGCTGGCAATGACATCATTGCCTCCGGCGACGGCAGCGACCATGTCTGGGGTGGCGAAGGCAACGACGCGATCTACGGCGGCGCAGGCGACGATTTTCTGGGCGGTGGCACCGGCAACGACATCGTGCGCGGCGGTACCGGCGCTGATTTCATCACTGGCGATGCTGGCGACGACCGCGTTTACGGCGACGAAGGCAACGACATCGTTCACGGCAACGAAGGCAACGACCGCGTATACGGCGGCGCCGGCAACGACAAGGTACTTGGCGACGACGGTAACGATTTTGTCTTCGGCGATGACGGCGATGACGATGTCTATGGTGGCGCTGGCGACGATTTCCTTTACGGCGGCGCAGGCAATGATTATCTGGTTGGCGGCACCGGCAAGGACACTTTCGTTTTTGAAAGCGGTTCAGATTATATCGCCGATTTCACCATCGGCCAGGATAAGCTGAAGTTCGGCGCAGCTGGTGTGAGCCAGTACAAGTTTGCTGACATCATGTCGCATGCTGTTCAGGATGGCGCCAACACGGTCATCACCCTTGACTCGAACCATATCGTGACGCTGCAGAACGTTAACTTGGCGGATCTCCACGCTTCCGATTTCCTCTTCGCATAATCGAGAGTCGGAATGGGGTAACCAGTCCGATCTTGCGTGCAAAAGCGTGATTGGCGGACTGGTGATTAGAAGGTCCCAGGCGGCAGTATCGGTGGATGCTGCCGCCTTAATTGTCGGCAATCAGGCATTGCGCCGGCAACGATTTGACTGCCAATCGGCAGATGATGGTGGCATCTCGCGTGCTTAGCCACGAAATAGCCTGGATAATCTGCCCAAATTCATTGCTGGAAAATCAGGACGCTGATTGTGGCGAATGCGCCGGCGCGATGCCTGAAAATTCTGGATCCAGGGACAGCCGGTTGCTTGTCATGCGCCCATTCGCGCGTGATGGTGCATTGCGAAAAATCGAGGATTGAAGATATATAGGTCCTTGAATTTCGATGCGGCAAGCCGAGCACGCTTCTTCCGAAGACGGCCGTATTGCTGAAACCATGCGCTGGTTCGACATAGGACCATACTCAATTCGGTTTGCTGATACCAACGAGCATATCACTTACGTCCTTCTTAATAAGATAGGTCAATTGGAAGCGATATATGGCATTTAGAACGATCTTCGTCTTTTCTCTTGTGTTGCTGATATTCAATATCGGTGCAGCCCTGCATCTCGCCGGTAGTAATGCCATTGAGAAGTTTTTCTTTATACTTGCTTCCTTTGCAATTCTGTTTCGAGGTCGCCCGGACAGGACGATATTGTCGCTCCTTTTCGGGGAGCTGTTGCTTGTTATCATTCTTGGTATATCAACGCCCTACAAGGGCTTCAGTTGGTCCGTTTTATTGGTTTCCTTGAACCAGATCATTGTTCTATTTGCTTTGCTCGCCGGAAAAACCAGCTATCGAGATCAGCAACTCATCTGGAAAGTTACCGCATTTCTACCCTTGGTGTGCGTGGTCCTCGGCTTTGCCTATCAAGCCGTGGGGATCAAACCCATGATCGCAACAGAATTTGCGACGGGTGTCCCGCGCTATCTAGGATCATTGTCGGCGGCGGCGTTCACTTCCGCGCTGGGAATGTGCGGCGTATTTGCCGCAGTGCAACTCGTCCTCGGCGGTCAGAAGAAATACGTGGTGCTCGTATTGATCAGCCTGCTGGTTCTCGTTGCTGCTGGAGGCAGAGCTACACTAGCGGTTTGTGTAGTGGTGACTGGTGCTTCGGTGCTCGTGCAACGCGGTGTAACCATCACGACCAAGATTTCGTTGGTGGTGATGGGCCTGGTTGGCGGTGTGGCGATCGTGGCGGCGTTCTGGGACAATTTCGCGACGCGCTTTCTGCAAAGCGGCGACAGCGGTCGCGGCATCATGTGGGACTATCTTCGCACCGTCATTGCCCAATATCCTTATACGGGCATCGGCTTCGGTCACCAGTTCTATATCACGCCACACGAAATCGAGGTCATCGTCGGTTCTACCTCAGCTCATAATGACTTCATTCGCCTGTCGGTGGAGCTCGGCAGCACGGGCATGATCATTTTCTATGTGCTGCTGACCCTTGCTGTGCTCAAGGCCAGTTTTCGTGGCGGCCGTCCAAACGTGGTGGCGATGCTCGCCTATTCGGGCTTCCTGTTTCTCTCCAATTCAGACAACGCTCTTGCCTCGCCTCTGGAGTTCCCGCTTATATTCCTTGCACTGTTGGCGGGACATAAGAAGCCCGTTCCCCGGAGGGTGCGCCAGAGACAGGGAATGCCGGCCATGCAGCAGGCCCCACATCAAGTCGCCGCGGCTGCTTCGCCAGGGGAATAATACAAGCTGCGCCAGATGTGATTGTCGGCAATCACTGCTCAGCCGCCATTTCGTCGTGGCCGCCGGTTGAGCTGAAACGGCGCCGTAAACCTGACGGAAGACCGAAGGTCCCGGAGAGCCGCAGCTCTCTTCAATGGATCAGGTTTGACGTCGCTGCAAACCTTGGGCAGGGCGAGCGTTGGGACGTTCTATCTTCGGTTCTGGAGCAAGGTCGCCCAAATCGGCCGGCGGTGGAATGTGAGGAGCATTGAACCCGGCCCCAGTCACCTTGCGTTTGCAGGTGAGCCGGCGCTGCAATGATTGGCCGCCTTCTCACGCTCCGTGGCGCGATATAGGCCATACTTTAGCCAAGCCTGAGCGAGGCACTTTAACGGATCAGCTTGTCGGAAGGGGCGAAGATGTCGCGCGGAAGAAGCGGCGGATTGGCTCGTCAAAGCAGACCGCGGCGAGATATGCCAACATGATCGCTATGAACATCGTCGCGCCAATCATGGCGAATAAAGCCAGCCCTTCCAGCTTCAGCCGGGCGCATATGTATGTACTGATAAGTACAACCGGCATGTGCGTTATATACAGGGGATAGGATATAAGTCCGGAAAACTTGGCCACAGCTTCGAAACGGGGTGAGGGTTCTCTCACCGCGCCCCACATCACAACGAGCGGAAAGACAAGCAATACACACACCAGTTCAAAGATAAAATTGAGCTGGGTGACCGGAAACAGGAACACCGCAAGCAAGACACCGCTCAGCAATACCGGTGACACGGTCGGGACGTTCCTCAAGCGACCGGCCATCATCAAGCGGCCGAGCAGCACGCCGCCCGAAAAAGAGAATGTTACGCGAATGGCGCCCTCGAAGAGCTCGCTCGAACTGTCCCCTACATCGAAACTGCCGTGATAGGTCACCATTACAATGGCGGCCACCGCCGATGCGGCCAAGACACCTAATAATCTCGGCAGTGTGAGGTAGATCGCAGCCAGCGCATATACCGCGTTGATCGCAATTTCGAAAAACAGCGACCACGCCGGCGAATTGAACGGGAATAGATAATCGTTGCCTTCTACTCGCCCGAACGGTGATATCAAAAACGCGTTCAGCGATGCAAACGCAAATTCCGAAGTATTAAATTCACCTTTGGGTATCATCTTCAATGCAAAAACCGCGGCGCTTAACGCCATGCCAAGTGCAAAGAGAGGATATAGTCGGCGTAGCCGGACTATCATAAATTGCTTGAAGCCCATTCCTTGTTGCAATCGTGCATCATATGCGATTGCAATAACGAAGCCGCTCAGGGCAAAAAAGAAATCTACTCCAAGGTAACCATGGGGCGATAAACGACCAAGGCCGTTTTGCCAAACGATGTGAAAGAAAAGCACTGAGATCGCGACAAGGCCGCGAAGGCCATCGAGCGTCAAATAATGCTGACGAACAGGCATAGTCCTTCACCCGCCATTAAGGTTACGCTGCAGAAGCGATAGCATGCTGCATTAGCGAAAGGAAGCGCAACAATTGTGCGTCGCCGTGTTTGTTGCAGCATTCCCCAACCGAGACATTCCCGTTGGAGTCATCGTCCGTTTCAGTGGGCATGTGGGCTATATATAGTCTTAACATTTTTTAGCCACCGCCGAGCGTGGCGCGTGCGGAAATAGTTTGATGGTTGGCGATGAAGGAATGCTTTGAACGTCGAAGCTCGTTTTGGTCCCCCAAACCGCCGTCGCGGGCAAGATCCAAAGCCTTTGACTGTCATGCAAATGTCGACTTTGCGGTCATGACTGAGCGACCTTGCAGCGTTTAAAAATCGAGATGGAATCTTATGGATTTACAGATTTATCGTCGTACATTTCTCGCCGGCCTGTTCGCACAATGCGGTTTCTATTTTGTCCAAAACTCTCCGGCGCTTTCTGCTGCCATGCCGTCGACCAGGCGGGATTTGCCCAGCCTTCCGCTCGAAGTTGGAGCAAAGGTTATGGGGCTGGGGCACAGCTTTGTAGCCAATAGTGGTTATACCGTAATCTATCCCGGGAACCCGACGCCTCGTATCGATATTCTGACAGCAAACTGGCTCGGGACTATCGGACCGCTGCGAAACGTCGATAACCGCTTCAATCTTGACTGCTGGTATGATCCGGCCGTGCCAACGAAAGCAGCAGTGACAGGCAGAATGGCGGGGGCGATTGCAGGACGCGGCGGCGAGCACATACCGCAAACGCTCGCGCGACTGCCCTGGTACCTTGAGCGGGGGCCCGACATTGTTATCCTGGATATTGGCACCAACGACGTCGCCAGTGACAAGATTACCCTCGAGGATGTGATCGCGCGGTATGAAACGCTCTTGAGGCCGCTGCGAGACGCCGGCATCTGGGTCGTCTGCATGTTGCCCGTCGACCGCATTGGTCACACGGTCGGGGCCTGGCCTGCGAGTGATCCGCGGCATGCCATTAGCAACGGCCTTGCCGACTACATCGTGTCAATCGACGGGCGGGACGGCATCAAGGTTGTTGATGACCGGGCGGTTCTCTCGAAGGCGTTAGCCGAAGGCATCGCAATCACGGAGGACGATGTTCACTTGAATACAGTGGGCCAATGGCTGCGCTATTCCGTGCTTTTGCCCATACTGCGCAAAATGGTGACGGAAGGCGATTTCTACAGCCGGGATGTGACGTTGGCCAACCTTTCGCCGCTTGGCGGCTTCCCGGGTGAGAGAGGCAAACGATTCGGTGTTGAAGGCGTTGTCGCCGATGGCCTTGTAGCAACACGCGGCGCGGGGCAGGCGGATAATATTACCGGCTCAAAGGAAATCGTATCTAGCGGCCTGGAAAGGCAGATCTTTACGATCGATCCCGAGGACAACACAAACGACACTCGGGTATGTACGTTGACGCTGTCCTGGGCCGATATGGACCTGGAGAAACTCGGCCTCTCCGTGGGCGACTGGGTTGAAGCTGGGTTCGACTACGAATTGTCCGAGAGCAATGACTGGCTCGGACTCGAATTTAGTCTCGAGGCGAACAGCCGGCCTGCAATATGCCGTTATGCCGCTGTTGGCGGCATGGTCGTGCGCCTCAACGCCACACAAGATGGACCGAGATTGACGGCGCCGTTGTCCGGGCGGGCAACCATTCCGCGGTTCAGATTGCTTGGATCGGATGATGTCGCAGCTCCGGCAGATTATTTTCGAAGCTCGCTGCGGCCAATCCGTCTTCACTGGAACAAGAACGCCAAGGACAGACTGGTCGCGAAATTTTCACCAATCATCATCCGCAAAAGCACTGATCCCCGTCCAGCCTGGAATCTGTGAGAGACGCCAGCCATCGCTGCATCGGCGTTCGGACCGGTGGATTTCCGATTTGTAGCTGATGGCTTGAGCGGTAGCGTTCGTCCGTCCCGCAACTCCGCAAAGAGACGGCCGGGGCAGGGTGCGCTGCAATCAGCGCGGCAGGTGGCTTAAGCCTGCCAGCTGGTGCTCGCCTTCACAAAATGGAGGCGGATGATCGCTGCCATTCCAGAGAATGGGAACAGGTTCAAACTTTTTCGGGTTTCTTGCCGACAGCGAAATAGCCGAAGCCGTATTTGGTCACTTCGTTGACCGGATAAATGTTCCTAAGGTCGACGATAACCGGCTTTCTCATGATCGTCTTGAGGCGCTTGAGATCGAGCGCACGGAATTCGTCCCATTCGGTGACGATGACGATTGCATCGGCATCAGCGGCGATCTCGTATGGGTCTTTGCCATAGGTAACCGGACCGAGCATATCCTTTGCCGCGTCCATGCCCTCCGGATCATAGGCGTGCACCGTTGCACCACCATCGAGGAGAGCCTGGATGATCGTGAGGGACGGGGCATCGCGCATGTCGTCGGTATTCGGCTTGAAGGTAAGGCCGAGGACCGCAATTTTCTTACCGCGCACGTCTCCATCGCAGGCGGCGATAACCTTGCGGCCCATTGCACGCTTGCGATTGTCGTTGATCGCAACAGTGGTCTCGATCAGGCGCACCGGGCTGTCAAAGTCCTGTGCGGTCTTGACGAGGGCAAGCGTATCCTTAGGGAAGCACGAGCCGCCGTAGCCGGGTCCTGCATGCAGGAACTTGTCACCGATGCGCTTGTCCATGCCGATACCCTTGGCGACCTTCTGAACGTCGGCGCCGATCTTTTCGGACAGGTCGGCAATCTCGTTGATGAAGGTAATCTTCATCGCCAGGAAGGCGTTGGCGGCATATTTGATGAGCTCGGAGGTGCGGCGTTCGCAGAAATAGAGCGGCGCTTCATTGAGGTAAAGCGGACGGTAGACTTCACGCATGACCTCGATGGCTCGCGCATCTTCAGTGCCGATCACGATGCGGTCGGGCCGTTTGAAATCGGTGATGGCCGCGCCCTCGCGCAGGAATTCGGGATTGGAGACGACGGAAATATCCTTTTCCGGAAATTCGTCTCGGAAGATGCGCTCGATTTCGTCTCCGGTGCCGACCGGTACCGTGGATTTTGTCACGATCACCGTAAAGCCCCTGACGGCGGCAGCAATCTCGCGCGCCGCTGCATAGACGTAGCTCAGGTCCGCATGCCCGTCGCCGCGGCGAGATGGCGTGCCGACCGCGATGAAGACCACGTCGGCTTCGCCGACGGAAGGAGCGAGATTCTTCGAAAAATCGAGGCGGCCGGCACTGCGATTTTGCTGGATGATGGCTTCGAGGCCGGGCTCATAGATCGGCACTTCGCCGGCTTCTAGAGCGTTGATCTTGGCTTCGGATTTGTCGACGCAGGTTACATGGTGGCCAAAATCTGCGAAGCAGGCGCCCGAGACGAGCCCAACATAACCCGAACCAATCATCACAATGCGCATGGTGCAACCTTCATTCAACGAAAAGTGGCCCGACCATCAAGGCGGACCACCATCCGTGTTACAGGGGCGGGGAACCAAGTTCAAGACCGCCAAAAAGCTTAGGCTCAGGTTCTACCGAACTCGTCCACGATACGGATGATATCGTCTTCGCCGAGATAGGAGCCCGTCTGGACTTCGATAAGTTCCAGCAGAATCTTGCCCGGATTTGCAAGGCGATGGACTTCACCGAGCGGGATATAAACTGACTCGTTTTCGCGCAGCATCTGCACATTGTCGCCGATCGTAACTTCGGCTGTTCCCTTCACCACGATCCAATGCTCGGAACGGTGATGATGCTTCTGCAGCGACAGCTTCTTGCCGGGTGTTACGAAGATACGCTTCACTTGGAAGCGATCGCCGTTGAAGATCGAGGTGTAGCCGCCCCAAGGACGGTAAGATGTGGGATGGGTCTCGGTCAGCTTCGATGTCTTCTTATGGCCGGCGAGCAGCTTGACGAGCTTGCCGACTTCCTGGCTTTCCTTCAGGGGGCCGACGTAAACGGCGTCTTCGCTGGCAATAACGGCGACATCGTCCATGCCCTGGACGGCAAGGTGAACGCCATGCGTCATCACGAGCGAGTTGCGGGTGTTGACGACCGTCGTGTTGGCCGCGGCGATATTGCCGTTTTCATCCTGAGTGCCGGTTTTCCAAACGGCATCCCAGCTACCCATGTCCGACCACTTGAAGGCGGAGGGAACGACTGCGGCCTTGGACGTTTTTTCCATGACTGCGTAATCGATGGAGATGTCGGGGCTCTTTGCGAAGTGTTCGGCATCGAGACGGGTGAAATCGAGATCACGCGTAGCCTTGGAGAGTGCCTTGTCCGCCGCCTTCAGCACATCAGGTGCATATTCCTGCATTTCGGAAAGCAGTTCGGCGACCGGGAACATGAAGATACCTGAGTTCCAGTAAAAGCCACCGGCGGTCAGCATCTGCTCGGCCTTCTCGCGAGCCGGCTTTTCGACGAAGCGCTTGACCTCGTGCGCGCCGCTTGCAAGCTGCTTGCCAACCTCGATGTAACCATAGCCGGTCGCCGGCTCCGTCGGCGTGATGCCGAAGGTGACGAGCTTGCCCTTGAGGGCTGCATCCCGTGCCGTGCGGATGGCGTCGAAATAGGCATCGTCTGCAAGGATCTCGTGATCAGAGGCCAGCATCTGAATGATGGCTTCCTTGCCGAAATGCTCCGAGGCCAGGCTCGCAGCAGCTGCCACTGCGGCAGCAGTGTTGCGGGCAACAGGCTCCAGCAATACAGCGGCGAGCGGAATATCAAGTTCGCGGGCCTGTTCCGCGACGAGGAAACGAAAGTCCTCATTCGTCACAACGACAGGGGCTTCGTAAAGCGCCGGATCGGAAACGCGAACCAGGGTTTCCTGAAACAGGGTCTTGTCCCCGACAAACTGGATGAACTGTTTCGGCGCCGTTGCGCGCGAGAGCGGCCAAAGGCGCGTGCCCTTGCCGCCAGCCATGATCACGGGAACGATTTTCTGTGTCATCGGATGCTCTTCCTTGAAATGAACGGCCAGGTTTGTCGCATGCTTACCGGGCTTCTGCCCAGCGCTTAATTCGGGTCAATCCCGCATTCAAGAGTTGTAAGGCGGCTGCCTCGCTTTCGGCTTCTACATAGCAGCGCATTTCCGGCGCATTGCCGGACGGCCGAAAATGAATGATGCGGCCATCGCGCAACGTCACGCGCAAGCCGTCAATATCGCTTTTCGAGCTTACCTCGCCAATAGGCTGCAGGAATTCTGCGAGGTTGGCGTCGGATTCACGGAGGTAAGCCATCAAGGCTACGCTGGTTTCGACCGGGAAGTTCTCAAGACGATCAGCCGCTGCAAAGGGCAGTTTGTATGAAGCCGCGACGATCGAAAGCGGCTCCTTGCGGATTGCGGCGAGCGAAAGCGTTGCCAGCATAGGCAGGAAGCAGTCGCGCGTGGGCAATGCTCGCACGCTGCGGCCGTTGATATCGAAGGGTGTTGCGGTCAGGAGCCCGCCGTTCGCTTCGAAGCCCATCACCAGATTCTTGCCTGCGGCAACGGTCTCTTCCATGCCGGCAATCACGAAGGGAGAGCCGACACGGGTACGAATGACTCTGAAGGATCCTGCGGCTTCAATTCCCGAATTGGAGGTGACCGGCGTGACGACGGTACCGGCACCGAGGAAATTGGCTGAAATCAATCCCAGAAGATCTCCGCGCAACGGCGTTCCGGTTTCATCGGCAACCAGCGGACGGTCGCCATCGCCATCCGTGGAAACAATCGCATCAAGGCCATGTGTAGAGGCCCAGCTCTTCAGAAGGGCGATCGTCTCTTCGGAAACGGCTTCGGTGTCGACCGGGATAAAGGTTTCGGACCGGCCAAGAGCGACGACCTCCGCGCCATAATGGGCAAGAATATCGACCATCAAGTCGCGGGCGACCGTGCTGTGCTGATAGATGCCGATCTTCATGCCGAGAAGCGCACGTGCCGGCAAGAGAGCTGCATTGCGCTCAAAGAAGAGCTGCAGGCAGGGTGCAGAGTGATCCTCGACGGCTACAGGTTCGCTAACGACCGATTCGCCGGAGGCTTCGATTTCGGCAGCAAATCGGGTAATCGCTGCTTCGTCCGCTTTGTCGATCTCGCCGTCTGGGCGGTAGAATTTGATGCCGTTGCGGTCCGCCGGGATATGCGAACCCGTTATCATCAGGCAAGCGGCCTTTCTTTCCAGGCCGTAAAGCGCAAGCGCCGGTGTCGGGACCGTGCCGCAGTCTAGAACTCTAAAGCCGAGGCTTGCGAGCGCGCCGGCGCAGTTGCCGGCAATCTCCGGGCTGGACTCCCGGAAATCACGGCCGATCAGAATGACATCGCCCTGTGCGGCTTTGTTGCTCTGCAGCAAATATTTGCCGAAAGCCATGGCATAAAGCGCCGATGCACGTCCTGTGAGATCTACCGAGAGACCACGAAGGCCGCTTGTCCCAAACTTCATGCGAAACACCCTCGCGCTGTGAACAACCGATTTCTACTGTGCTGATTTGCTTGGGTAAACAGCAAAATTAGGGCATAGTTAAAACGGCAGACGGCATAGCAAAGTATTGCCATCATTTGCGTATCGTTACCAGCACTTTTGGTAATGGTGGAGAATTTCCAATTTATGACAATCCAAGCTCTCTTCGCATCTGCGAGATAGCAAGGCATAGCGTCACAGCCGTCGCGTATTGTGGCTCTGGGTAATTTTGCTAAAACGGCTTTCGTACATGGGTTGCATCGATCCGGGAGGTTTGCGTCGTGAACGACACGTCAGTCACTCTTGAAGAGAGTTGGAAAGCGGCGCTCGCGGGCGAGTTTGCAAGTCCCTACATGCAGCAGCTCAAGATCTTTCTCGTCGAGCAGAAGCAGCTTGGCAGACAGATTTTCCCCAAAGGCGGGGAGTATTTCCGCGCCCTGGATCTGACGCCGCTTGCGAAGGTTAAAGTCGTGATTCTTGGGCAAGATCCTTATCACGGCATCGGCCAGGCTCATGGACTCTGCTTCAGCGTTCGCCCGGGCGTGCGTATTCCGCCATCACTCGTCAATATCTACAAGGAGATGGCGACCGATCTGGGGATCTCGCCGGCGCGGCACGGCTTCCTTGAACATTGGGCCCAACAGGGCGTGCTTCTCCTCAACAGTGTGCTGACCGTGGAGGAATCTCAGGCGGCCTCGCATCAGGGCAAAGGCTGGGAACGTTTCACCGATGCGGTCATCCGCAAGGTGAACGACGAATGTGAAGCCGTCGTTTTCATGCTCTGGGGCTCCTATGCCCAAAAGAAGGCGGCTTTTGTCGATTCAAGGCGGCATCTGGTGCTGAAGGCGCCGCATCCGTCGCCGCTTTCCGCCCATAACGGCTTTTTCGGATCGCGGCATTTCTCCAAGGCGAATGCGTTTCTGCAGTCGCATGGCCGTGAACCTATTGATTGGCAGCTTCCAGTCAATCCTTGAACGCTGCCGCATTGTCGTTCACAAAATGGAGACAATGCGTGTCAGCTTGCCGGACTATGAGAACCGGCTCGAAAAGCTCATCTATGACCCATCGAAAGCC
>Ga0102591_1000233_pt1 | contig 125805 bp, 112 predicted proteins | sample AraplaCol_mCL_r2_2_FD_76860 | JGI IMG/M metagenome (GOLD analysis project Ga0102591, IMG submission 76860) | Arabidopsis root microbial communities from North Carolina, USA - plate scrape MF_Col_mCL_r2 (SPADES assembly) (version 2) | ecosystem: Host-associated > Plants > Roots > Endosphere...
AACAATCAATCCCGCCGGGATCAGGGACGACAGACGAAACTTGGTCGCCATGGTGCTGATTCCTTTCTGATAACCGCGCCAGTTTCGACCGCGAAATCATCAAATATGAGTCAGACCCAATTTTGGATGCTGATTGACAATTTGGGCTCCGTGGATAGGTGCATCCGCGCCGATTTAGCCGCAACTCGTGGAGCCTCTCGCTCTTCTGCCCGCGTAGTCGACGTTGTTCCTTGGTGGCGTCTGCCGCAATCATGTTCGTGTGATCGAGCGCCCCGGGCATTGTTGCACGGCCGGAGTTTTCCTGAGCCTTTTCACCATTTCCGATGATCAAGGGGTTTCCCATAGGTGGTGGATAGTTGGGCGTCTTGAATGCCATAAGACCGCCGCTGAACACAGAAGGGGAGCAAAACTGCTATAGGCGCAAGATGAGCAAGCGCTTCCTGCGGAGCGCTGTGGAACGGCACCCCATGCTAAGTGGGCTAACACCGGGCGTCTCGTCATCTCAGGCAACTGCTGTACCGGAAGCCCTCATTTGTCATGAGGCAGGTCACGCCATATTATCCTCAGAATCGATTTGCAATCGTATTGTTCGATCGGCCGCTTGGCGATTGTTTGCCAACCCTAAGCAATGCGTCTCCTGTGCGCTGAACGGCCACCTTAACCGTTCCGTCTCGTAACGAATTCCGGGCAAAGCCCGAGGAGAAATCGCCGGGCTTTGTTGGCTTGGATCGAAGTTCGTTGTCGGGGCAGGGACTCGAACCCCGCGTCACAGCTCGAAGGCTGGAAGCAACCTCGGATACCCGAGGGAAGGCGAAAGCACCACGCTCCGATCACGCTTACGCTCGACTGAACCATCAACTCGTGGGCCCTTCGATTGTTCCTATGACAGGTTGGCCGTGGGGTCGCAAAGCGCAACATCGGCGAGTGCCACCCCTCGGACGCCATGCCTCGGCGCTAGCTTGCGGCGCTGTCAGTGCACTGAGTCGGAAGATTGCGCATTGATGCGAGTAGCGGGGAGCCCAACATACCTCCCGATTAAAATCGTCGCCATCTCCTCGACTGATCGGCAGTAAGAGCGCGCTTGCCTCATCGCATAGAACTGACGACGCCTGATCGTCCCACTCGACCTCGTAGTACCGATACCATTCCCGGACAGCTTGCGACATGATGCGATAGTCGTTGCGGGTGGCCCTAGTCATGGAAGACCTCAGAAAGGCTCCTGCTTGATCTAGGTAAGAGATATCCGCAATATGAGTTCGCGCCGATCAGTGCCGGCCGATTTCGGTTTCGACTTTCTTACGGGAGTTTCCGGCGCTCTTGACGGCTTTTTTGACGGCATCCGTGGAAACGCCTTCTTTCTTCGCTTCGTACTTCACCTCGTGCTCCTGGCCGCCGGCGACGCGGGCGCGATCCTGTGTGCGGCCTCGGGATGTCTGTTTCTTTGCCATCGGGTTTCTCCTTTGAAGGTCCGCGAGAGAAACTCACCACGATTTTTGTGGTTCCCCGGAAATACGCGGGTCCTCTGCTTCGTTTGAAGCGACGGCCGGACCGGCTATCCGTTGTCAGACGAAGGAAACAGGGTGACAATAAAGTCCTAGGACACTGAAGCGCGATGGGCGGGAACCACGCGGTGATCGCCTTGTTCGAGGTCCTCCGCACCGGGGACTGCCGAGGATTATGCCGCCGGATTGGGTGGTGACGACGCTTCAAATCGAGAAGACGACGACGGTCTTGCCACTCATTCCTCGCCCCTCGGGTGAGGCTTCGCGTGAAGCGGATGGCGCAGCTTTTGCTCAACCGCCAGGACAAGGTCTTCACCGGAATCAATCTCTGAACGCAATTGCGTAAGTTATTGAAAATGATTCGTTTCGAGTCGGAACGAATCACCCTGAGACGTCTTTGAGTCGCGACAAAGTGATTCGGAGAAGCGTCATGGCAACAGGGCATCGCGCGCAGTGGAAGGGCTTCATTAAATTCGGTGAGGTCTCCTGCGGAGTAGCGCTTTACACGGCGGCAAGCACGTCGGAGCGCATTACGTTCAACACCATCAACAAGGCATCGGGAAACAGGGTGAACCGCGTCTTCATCGACAGCGAGACAGAGGACCCGGTTCCGAAGGAGCAACAAACCAAGGGCTTCGAGATCGAGAATGGCCAGTACATCATCATCGATCCGGAAGAGGTCGCCGCGACGATCCCGGAAAGCAACAAGACGCTGGAGATTGAAGCCTTCATTCCCTGCTCAGATGTGGACGACGTCTACTTCGACAAGCCGTACTACCTGACCCCCGACAAGATGGGCAGCGACGCCAACGCAGCTCTGCGCGATGCCATGAAGAAGTCGGACGTCGTCGCCATAGCGCACACGTTCTCTTCCGCCGGATGCGGACCGTGCTAATACGGCCGCATGGCAAAGGCCTCATCGCGACGACATTGAATTACGACTACGAGGTGCGCTCGTCGAAGAAGGCCTTCGAGGAAATTCCCAAGCTGAAGATCGAGGGTGAGATGCTCGATCTCGCCAAGCACATCATCGGCACCAAGAAGGGAACCTTCGACCCCGCGACCTTCGACGATCGCTATGAAGCCGCGCTCGCAGACCTCGTAAAAGCGAAGATCGAGGGCAAGGCGTTGCCGAAGCCGGAGAAGGTTAAAGTGTCGAAACCGAACGATCTTCTCGCTGCCCTCCGCGAAAGCGCAGGAATGATGAAGGCGGCCGCCGACAAGCCGAAACGCACTGCCGCAATGCCAATCAGGGCACGGGCCGACAGCGCGCCACACGCGCCGCAGCTTCGAAAGCCACCGCTTCTGGAACTGCATTGCGTCGCAAGGCGAGCTGAGGAGATTGACCTATGGCACCGCGCTATTATTGGAAAGGCTACCTGAAGCTTTCTTTGGTCACGTGCCCTGTGGCGATGACCCCCGCGACCAGCGAGAGCGAAAAGGTTCGCTTCCACACCCTCAATCGCGACACTGGAAATCGGGTCGTCTCGCAATATGTCGATTCTGTCTCGGGCAAGCCTGTGAAAGACGAAAACGAGGCCAAGGGCTACGCCCGCGGCGAGAACGACTACGTGATCTTGACCGAGGACGATCTGGATCGGGTGGCTCTCGACACTGTGAAAACCATTGACATCGAAAAGTTCGTCCCGACCAACAGTATCGAGTGGATCTACCTCGAGAAACCCCACTATCTTATGCCTGACGACGCGGTCGGGAACGAGGCCTTTGCCGTCATCAGGGACGCAATGAAGGCTGACAAGGTCGTCGGCGTTTCGAAGCTCGTCATGGGCCGCCGCGAGCGTGCCGTCATTCTCGAACCCCGCGATGAAGGCATTGTCCTTTGGTCGCTAAGGTTCGGCGACGAAGTACGTCCGGAGGAGAATTACTTCCAAGACATCGAGGCACAGGCCGATCCCGATCTCGTTCCGCTTGTTCAGCAACTCATCAAGCAGAAGTCGGCCCGCTGGTCGACGAACATGGTCAGCGACCCTATCCAGGCCAGCCTGGTTAAGTTGATCGAGGAGAAGAAGAAGCTGTTGAAGCCCAAGAAGACTGCGAAGGGTAAAACAGCATCAGCGGCCGAATCGAACGTCATCAATATCATGGACGCATTGAAAAAGAGCATCCAGGCCGACCTCAAAGGCCGGAAGGCGGGGTGAGTCATGCACCTGGCTGGCGGAAACAATCCCGCTAAAGAGGCAGCCTCGCTTTTCAAATGCTATGCAGGTTCCAGATAAACGCCAGTAAACAGCGAGCGCATCTAAGAGCCGGCGTCGTCAGTGGTCCCGTCGGCGACGGCCATGCAAAGCAGGCTTGCCAAGTTGACCGCTTGAAGACGGACTACTAACTCCTGTCGAGGGCACTAACCTCCGGCCCTGTTCAGAGCACGCCTGATGGCAACAAGGAACAGGTCGACGTCTCCGGATTGGCAGATGAGCGGCGGTCGCACTTTGAGTGTATCTTCATTGGCTCCTGTCGTGCTGATGAGCACGCCATCATCCCGCATCGCATTGACCAGATCCAGAGCCATTGCGCGCCTATCCAGCGTCGGCATCTCCGCGAGTCCGATGTCGATGCCGAAGAATAGACCTGCGTTGCGGATGGCGCGAATGCCGTCGTGCTTCCTTGCTACCTCCTCCAGCCCGACTCTGAGCCGCTCGCTCATGGCAAGAGCGTTTTGCGGAATTTGGTCACGCTGCAAGATCGTTAGCACGGCGTCTGCAGTCGCAATCCCAACCGTGTTACCGGCAAAGGTGTTCGAGTAGCGAGCGGTGGCGCCAAACCGCTCCATGGGCGCTTTGCGACCAACGACCGCACCAATCGGAAAGCCGTTACCCATTGGTTTGCCGAGAGTTACAAGGTCGGGTACGATTCCGTGCCGTTCAAAGCCCCACATATGAGCACCAGTTCGTCCGAAACCCGGCTGAACTTCGTCGGCGATGATGAGGCCGCCCGCGTCCCGCACCGCCGCAACTCCGCCCCCAATGAAACCGGGCGGATCTACCCACACCCCGTCACTTGAAAAGATGCTGTCGATGAGCAGGGCGGCAACGCCTATGCCGCGACGGGTCAGATCAGCTATTGCTGAACGCACCTGAGCCTCGAAAAAGTCGGCGGCTTGCGTTCCTGGTATGCCTGCCGGGCCGGGGAGAGAAACCATCCGCACGAATGGGCTGAGCCTGACGGCGTCTCCCAAGTTCGGCGAAACCGCAGCCACAGCCGCGCTCGTGCCGTGATACGCATGCGAGGAGACGATCACCCCCTCGCCGCCACTCACGAGACGCGCGATCCGTAGGGCAAGATCGTTGGATTCACTGCCCGTGCATGTGAAGACCACGCGGTCGAGCTCGTCTGGGAACGTATCAACCAGCCGCTCGGCATAGTCGACAAGTCTTGGCTCGAGATAGCGCGTGTTGGCGCTGATACGCGCCGCCTGTTCCGCCATTGCCGCATTCACCTCCGGGTGGCAATGACCGAGGGAGGGAACATTGTTGTAGAAGTCGAGATAAGCCTCGCCGTCCGGATCATAGAGCCAAATGCCTTCGCCGCGAACGAAATGCACAGGCCGTCGATATTGAAGTCGATAAGATGCTCCGAGAACTGCGTCACGGCGGGCAATGAGTTCGGCTTCGCGCGCTGGGAGGTCGGACTCACCTGGTCTGAAGCGATTGGGCATAAGGTCTGTGGACATGTTCTCCGCCTGTCTAAGGTTTCGGTGAAGGCTTTGACGCTGCCGAGAGGACTGCCGCCTCGCCTGATGCAGTGGAAAGAGGCGCCAGGATAGACAGGCCGCGCTCGGCACGAGCGACGTTCTTTTTGATGTACTCCGCGTCGGCCGGAAAGAGATAGGAGCGCCAGTAATTGACTAATATCAGTGCGCTTTGTCGTGCCCGCATCAGTCCGACCAGCAGCTTTGCTTCGAGAGCAGAAAGTGGAACGACCGCCGCATAGCCTGCAATGAGGTGCTCGGCTCCGCCTAAAGGAAGAGTTGGATCCGTCACGACGTGACTTGCCGCGATCGCCAGATCTTGGATCCTTGGGCTCCAGCTGCCATCGCCAAAATCGATGAAACCCAAGCCATCGCTGGTAACGATTGTGTTGAACGGGCTGGGATCGTTATGAGTAACTTGCCAATCCAAATTCTGGATCTGCGGCTCGATGATCCGCATGTATTCCGCCATCGCTGCCCCAACGCTTTCAGCTACGCTTCCAGCCGGTAGGTATTCCTCTAGTTCCATCAATCGCGACCAGCACCCGATATGCCAGAGAATGGGGCGTTTGGACGAGGGTAGGTTGACTTGCCGAAGCGCCATGTCCAACCGGCCAAGAGCGCTTCCGCTACGAAAGAGGAGATCAGGTGTTGGCGTCTCTTTGTGCAAAGAAATGCCCTCGATACGGGTCTGCAGGTAACCGCTAATACCCTCTTCCTCAAACATCAATGCGCCGCCACTCGTGCGAATAAGTGTGGGTGCGGCAAATCCCGCGCTATTCTGTAATGCCGCCAAGGCAGCGCTTTGGAAACGGAAGCTGTCGATCGCCTCACGTCGTGCCGACGTCTTCAGGATCAATCGGCGACCGTCAAGCACAGAGACCTCAGCAGTGCGTTCGACCTCAGCCGACAAGACCGCGATCGATCCTTCCAACCCGTAGTGGCGCTTTAGCAGTGTTGCCGAAATGTCGGGTTCCGACAGGTCTGGCGGCGTGGAGAGAATTGCGGCTGCGGCGCGAAAAAAAGCCTCTGTCGATGCTGCAGCATGCGGTGGTTGACGGAAGGCCGCAGCCGCGGGGCTGCTGAGCCGGCCGAAGTCCCGATCGGCATCAAAACCACGATCGCTCAATTCGAAGATCCTCGCCGTTTATGGTGCTTTTCGTGCGGCCGAGCTAGAAGCTCTGACCTAGTGTGACTAGATCAGAGCAGGCACTCCAGCACCGCCAACTGGCTTGCGCGTCTTTCGATTCGTGAGCCGCGGTCGCCTTATTTCAAGTTAGAGTCCGAAAACGCCGGGCAGCTGGGAAATATCGCGAATCTCGGTGTATTCATAATAGGGGTTGGCCGGCTCATGGCCACGATTGACCCACACTTTGCTCTTGATACCCAAATCATAGGCGGACATGAGGTCGTGACGGAAAGACGACGACACGTGCGTTATGTCCTCCGGTCCGCATCCGAGCATGTCAAACATATATTCAAACGCCTTGAGGTGCGGCTTGTAGGCTCCTGCCTCCTCGGCAGTGTAGACAGCATGAAACGGTGCGCCGAGCTTTGCCACGTTCGACGGGATCTGCGCCACCATGGAATTTGTCAGAATGACAAGGGGGATTTCCCTGGCGAGCTTAGCTAGGCCTTCGGGCACATCCGGATGCGGTCCCCATGTCGGTACGCGGTTGTAGATGGTTTCGGCGTCTTCGGGCCGGAAGTGAACCTTATTACGGCGGCACGTGCGCTCCAAGGCGTTGTGGACCACGTCGGCGTAAGGTTTCCAGTCCTGCATTACCTCATCAATGCGGTACGCCTGGAAGTTCTTGATGAATTCGTTCATGCGCGGCCCGTCCAGGAGATGACCGAACAGATCCCGAGCGGCTTCCGCCATCTGAAAGTTGATCAACGTACCATGGCAGTCGAATGTTACGTATTTAGGCCTGAAGCGATCCATGTCCTTGGCTCCTGTGAACTGTACGGCATGGACGAAGCATAGTTGCAGTCGTGTGGCAGAATGTGCCGGAATGCTTGATCTTTCAGCAGAAGTCTCTTCGGTCGCAGCAAATCCCGCACAACCTTTCGCTGGCACCGGACCTCGGATTTGGTCGTCCTGAGTTGCTCCAGCGAATGAAGCCGTTCGCGAGGCCGGACTGGCCGCGTTGTGTTGGAACAATTGCGTCTGCCTTTACCGGCAACTGACGAGACGGAACTAGCTGGAATAAAAAAGGCGCCATTTCGAGCGTCGGCAGTCGCAGCGAGGGCTATCCAAGAGCTGGCATTCCGAGGCTCCTTTGCACAGGCTTCCTGCGTGTATGAGCCGATTAAAGCTAGCAATGCCGTCATCGGGCGGGCTATGGTTCACCCGAGTGCGTGACCAGCCAGGCCATAAATCCAAGGTTCGCCGGCCTTACGGTTCAAAAGGAGTTGGCCCCGCGACATAGTTGTCACTCGTTCGGCCACTTGAAGGTCGCACGCGCGTAGAAAGTTCACCAATGGTCCTGTTTCGCGCGTGTCGACGCGCGCAAACTGGCCCTTCAGATTCCGGAGATGGACCGCAATTAGCTGAAGCGCGTCATCGTCGTTGCTAGCTACAACAGGGCCGATCACATGGCCGCGGCCGAACTCCCTGCATATGGAATAGCCGACGATCCTCCCATCGCGGCGGAGGGTTTGGATAGTAGAAATCGGAACCAGTGCCGAGATCAGTTCCTCGCGCTTCCAACCGAACGCCTGGGTATCAAGTTCGATGATCTGCCCTAGTGCATCGATCGCCGCTTCAATCAAATCACCGTTCGGAGCGGGCAAGTTGGGCAGGGAGGAAGCTACTGTCCCCTGGTGCATCCATACCGTCGCCTCGTTTGCAAAACCCAACGAGACATACAGATTGTGGGCCGCACGAGTTGAATTGAGATACAGATTTCTGCCGCGACATTCTTCGAATACCTGCTCCATGAGCCAACCGGCATTACCCTGGGCTTGCGAGCGCGGTGTGGTGATCACTAGGCCAATCATCGCAACTTCTTGGCCGTAGGGGAACCACATGGCGCTCCCGAAAACCCGGCCGATGCTGTCTACTACCGCGATACCCCGGCCGAACTGGCGAAGCCAATCCCAGTCCTTGGGACGGTGTGGCCATCCGACCGCCACGGATAAGGCATGGAGCGAGTCGACATCAATCTCATTGATATCCTGAGCCACCAACTTGAAAGACTTAAGTCGAACTGACTTCGGCATTGACTTTGAGCTCCTTCGCCCGGTCAACAGTGGAACGGTCTTGCCGACGCTACTGCCAAGCGTCAATCAGCTCATGATTGCACATCAGACCCGGCATCTTTCACTTATTTGCCCCCGGGAGTCGATATCTTCTCCCGAAATTTAGTGGGCGCCAGTGGCCGCACGCAGACCGTATCATAAATCAGCTCTGCGTAATCCGCGAAACCCGTCAAGAAATGCTGAAGGCGCCGAGCATTTGGAATTTCATGCTGTTACGGCAACGCAATTCGGTGACTCCTTCGGTAGGAGAAGTCGATACTAACGTCATTCGGTCGTGGCATGTCCGTGCGACGGCAGGAGGAGGCCCGCCGAAGGGTATTTCCTTTGCAAAGCACGGCCACGCCACAAGACGATGTCGTGACGATCAAACGGCTTCACGCCTAGGGGACGCAGAGCTGCATATCGGTCGGCGCGCTTAAGTTTGCAGGCCCAGCCTGACGCTTTTGCCTTCCTACCAATGATGGAGAAAGTTCGTGAAAACTCTGCTTCTCAAGAAAGAAGAAGTCAGCAGATTGATCAGTATGAGGGACGTGATTGGCGCCGTCGAGGAGGCGTACAAAGCCTTCAACAGCGATCAGGTGGAGCAACCCGATTATATAGGAATGCATCTCCCGTCACCGGGTAGCGAAATCGACTTCAAGCTCAGCCACTACAAAGCTAATGAACTTATTTCAATGAAGACGTCCTCGGGAGGGTTTGTCGACAATCCGACTGCATTTGGCGTGCCGAGCGGGATGGGGACCATTCTGCTGTTTGACGCCAGAAACGGGGCGCTGATCTGCGTCATGGACGGCAGCCTGATCACGGGCTTGAGAACCGGCGCCGCGGGAGCAGTTTCCGTAAAGGTGTTGGCGAGGAAAGATGCTCGCAGGATCACATCCATCGGGACCGGAAATCAGGCAAGAATGCAGATCCGAGCGATCCGGGAGGTCATTGATATCGAGGAGATCCATGCCTGGGACAAGAGCGCGGATACGCTTTCCCGTTACAAAACCGAAATTGAAAGCGAGTTCGGCATTCCCGTCGTCATTGCGCGTTCCAAGAAGGACGCGGTCGAGCAGGCGGATATCCTCGTTACGACAACACGCGGTAAAGGCTCACTCGTGGAAGCCGATTGGGTAAAGCCGGGCACGCATATCGTGGCGATAGGCACGGACCAACGGGGCAAACAGGAACTGGATCCAGAAATATTCAGAAATGCCAAAATCGTCGTCGACTCGATCGCGCAGTGCAGCGCGAAAGGAGAAACATGGCATCCGCTCGACAGGCATGTCATCACCAAGGATAGGATCCATGGTGAAATCGGAGAGATATTGCTGGGAAAAAAACCAGGAAGAGAACACAACGATGAGGTGACCATTTTCGACTCTACCGGGATGGCAATCCAAGACAACACAACCGCATCGAAGATCTATAGCAATGCGAGAGAAAGAAACGTTGGGACCTTCTTCGAATTCTTCGAGTCCTGACCTCCGGTACGCTTATTGGCAAAGCGGCTGGAAGGTTCCAGCACGTGCGGTATCGAAAACTCTAATATACTTAGGCGAGCAACATCATGCTGGACTATCCGACTATTCAGGACATTTGGGAAGCCCGGGAACGATTGGCGCCTCATATCAGACACACTCCGTTGCTGCGTGCGGACAAGATCGAAAAGGCTGCAGGTTGTCAGCTCTATCTCAAACCCGAAACGCTGCAGATTACCGGCGCATTTAAGATTCGCGGCGCTCTCAACAAGATGCTTTCTCTCCCGAGAGAAGCCATCGCAAACGGCGTCATTGCCAGTTCCTCGGGCAATCATGCCCAGGGGCTCTCATACGCGGCGCGCATGCTCGGTGTGAAGGTTGTCATAATTGTTCCGGCCACCACGCCCAAGATCAAGATTGCCAACACCGAAGCATTGGGCGCCGAGGTCATTGTCTTTGATGGCGACACCGCTGCGAGATGGAAGCGGGCCTATGAAATCGCCGAAGAGAACAACTACGCGACCGTTCACGGCTTTGAAGACCCGCTGGTCATGGCCGGTCAGGGCACAATCGGCTGTGAAATTCTGGAAGATTTGAAGGACGTGGAGACGGTCATTGTTCCCTTGGGCGGTGGAGGCCTGATCTCGGGAATTGCGACCGCCATCAAAGAGACTAAACCGTCGGTTAGAGTCATCGGTGCTGAGCCTGCTCTGACGCCGAAATACTATCAGAGTCGGATCAACGGGCAGCGCACCTCGTTGCCCCTGAAAAACACGATCGCGGACGGCCTGAGAATTAGTGTTCCGGGCCAGAACCCGTATCCCATAATAGAAAAATACGTCGATGATATCATTCTGGTCGAAGACGAGCATATCATCGCGGGCATGCGCGCACTTGCAAAGGATGCCAAGCTGATTGCGGAACCGGCGGCTTCGATCGGCGTCGGAGCTCTGCTAGCTGGCTCCATAAAAGTCAGGTCGGATGAAAAGGTCTGCACCGTGCTGAGCGGTGGCAATTGGAACTTGCCGGACCTTGCCGAGATTTACAAGGTCGGCTCGGAATGATCTGCTTTTGGTACTCGTTGGATGCGCAAGGCGCCTGGAAAAGCTGGATCTCACCGGTCACGATACAGGAAGCACGCTCCCGAAACACGACAGGTCTCTCGTTCCGGGCATGTGCGCGAAACTTTCTGCTTTGAGGCAGCTGGATTCAATAGATCCTGCTGCTCTCTTCCGGGCGTTCGGCAGGAAATGGTCCCATCAAGCCGTAATGTGGAGATCAGAGCGCCGCTTGGGCGGCTACGTCAAGGAGACCTGCGATGAACGCCAAGGAGATTCTCGACCGCCTGGTCGGTTTTCCCTCCGTCGTGGGAACGCCGAACGATGGCATCGTTGCATGGATCGTGGACTATGCCGAGCGCTGCGGTGCCAAGGTGACGGTGTTGCCTGGGCCGGAAGGTGACCGCGCCAATCTGTTTGCGACGATCGGTCCCAATCATGTGCCCGGCTATATTCTCTCCGGACATATGGATGTCGTTCCCGCGCTGGAGACGGCCTGGACATCCGATCCTTTCCGCCTGCGGGCGGACGGTGATCGGCTCTTCGGCCGGGGGGCGAGTGACATGAAGGGCTTTCTCGCCGCACTATTGGCTGCTCTGCCCGCAATCGCCGACATGCCGCTCGCGCGCCCTCTGCATTTTGCATTTTCCTATGACGAGGAAGCCGGCTGCCGAGGCGTGCCTCATCTCATCCGCCAGTTGCCCGAGCTTTGCGCCAAGCCGATCGGCGCGATCATCGGCGAGCCCAGCGGCCTGCGTCCGATCCGCGCCCATAAGGGCAAGGCGGCTGCAAGAGTCGAGATCCGAGGGCGATCCGGCCATTCGTCGCGACCTGATCAGGGTCTGAATGCAATCCATGGCTTCGCCTGCGTCCTGCTCGCCGCCGTTCGTGCCGAAGACGCGCTACAGAGCAGCCGATTGGACCCGTGCTTTGAGCCACCCTATTCCTCGCTCCAGGTCGGAACCGTATCCGGTGGACAAGCCGTGAACATCATTCCGGATTGCCTCACGGCGGAAATCGAGGCCCGGGCGATCACGGGAGTGACACCCTCCGATCTCCTCGAGCCTGTGAGGCTTGCCGCACTCGCGCTTGAGCAGCGAGGATTTCAGACAAAGTGGGAGCTTCTGAGCAGCTATCCGGCGCTATCGCTCGCAGCCGATGCACCACTTGCTACGCTAATGGAAGGCCTGACCGGGGTCGAAACGCTTGCCGCGGTGAGCTACGGCACCGAAGCCGGGCTTTATCAAGCGGCCGGCATCGACGCGATCATTTGCGGCCCTGGCGACATCGCGAGAGCCCATCGGGCCGATGAGTTCATCCGTGGCGACGAACTCACTGCTTGTCAGGCGATGATCGAGCGGCTCGCTGAAACACTCCGAAACTGAGGCATTCCAATGACGTTCTGGTTCAATTCCGATCGAGAGCGAGGGCGCATCTTCGCCGAAGCCTTCGCCCGCGACCTGCCCGATCTCCCCTTCATCATGGATACAACGCAAGTCGATCCCGATGATATCAGTTACATCCTGACGTGGACCGCGCCGCCGGATCTCGACCGCTTCAAAAACTTGGATATCGTCTTTTCGATCGGCGCCGGCGTCGATCAGTTCCGGATTGAAAACCTCCCTCCAGGGGTGAAGCTCGTCCGAATGATCGAGGACGGCATCGTGCGCATGATGCAGGAATATGTGACGCTTGCCGTGCTGGCGCTCCACCGCAATCTCAAGGCCTATCTCATCCAGCAAACCGATGGGAAATGGCAGGCGCTGCCTGCCCCGCAGGCGGCAGACCGGCGGATCGGCGTGCTTGGTCTCGGGATGCTCGGGCAGGCGGTCATCGAGCGGCTGATGCCATTCGGCTTTCCACTGTCCGGCTGGAGCCGTGCCCCTCGCCAGATCGATGGGGTGCGCTGTCATCACGGCGCCGAGTCGCTGGCGTCCTTTCTCGGCGAGACCGACATTCTGGTCTGTCTGCTGCCGCTCACGGAAGAGACGCGTGGCATTCTCGATGCACGGCTCTTCTCGGCCCTTCCGCCCGGCGCATCGCTCATTCATGTCGGCCGCGGCGCCCAACTCGATCATGATGCGCTGATCGACGCACTCGATATGCACCAACTGTCCGGTGCGGTGATCGATGTCACCGAACCGGAGCCGCTTCCGCCTGAACATCCGTTCTGGCGCCATCCCAGGATCATGCTCACGCCGCACATCGCCAGCGTGACGCAGCCCGGAACCGCCGCCCGCTCGGTCATCGAGAACATCAAGCGCCATCGCGCCGGCCTCGACCCGATCGGACTGGTCGACCGCACCCGCGGTTACTGAATCACGGCAGGACAACAAGGAGAAACCATGTCCCTTCTCAAGACCATCGATCCGAACAGCACTGAGGCCCCGCGCGAATCCAAACCAGCTGCTGAACGGCTAATCTCCGGCGATCCCTCGTTCAAAACCTGGGCGCAGGATGTGGCGCGCGAGGGGCTCGTTCATACGGGTGTCTGGGAAGCAACGCCAGGCCTCACCCGCTCGGTCAAAGGCGAGACCTTCGAGTTCTGCCATATCCTCCAAGGCGTGGTTGAGATCACGCCGGATAGTGGCGAACCGGTCACATACAAGGCGGGCGACAGTTTTGTCATGAAGCCGGGCTTCACCGGCACATGGCGCACGATCGAAACCGTCAGGAAGATCTATGTGACGGTAATGTAACCGCACCACCGACCACATCCACGAGAACACAAGAGCCTATCGACAGAAATAGTCGTTACAAAGGCCTCGTGTGGTCTCGCCCATATCATCCGCAAGGACACGGCCATGGCTCTGAGTTTCAATCCCGACACAATCGAGTTGCCGAGAGGTCATTTCATCGGCGGGCGCTACATCGACGCCAAGGGCGAGCTACCGATGCAACGGCCGTCCGATGCCATCGCCTATGCCGACTGCCCCGTGGCCGACGCTGCCCTCGTCGATCAGGCGGTATCCGTCGCAAAGAGGGCGCTCCGCGAAAGCGGCTGGGCCACCCGCCGCCCGCGCGAGCGGACCAATGCGATGCATCGCTGGGCAGACCTGATCGAAGAAGAGGGCGAAACCCTTGCCCGGTTGGAAGCCGTCTCTTCCACGCGCCCCATCGGCCAACTTATTCAAGGCGATGTCGCGGTCACTGCCGAGCAGATACGCTTCTTCGCCGAATTCGCCGACAAGGAAGGCAGCGACCTCGTGCCGACAGAGGACTCGAGCCTCGGTATGATCATGACGGAGCCTTACGGTGTTGTCGGTGCGATCACACCGTGGAATTTTCCGCTCTCCATGGCGGGCTGGAAGCTCGGCCCGGCGCTTGCCGCGGGCAATGCGATCGTTTTGAAACCGTCCGAGATGACGCCGTACTCGACGCTTTACCTCGCCGAGCTTGCCGTGCGGGCCGGCATTCCCGCGGGTCTCATCAATGTGGTTCTCGGCGACGGGCCGACTACCGGCCAGGCGATGACCGGCCATACGGATATCGGCAAGATCAGCTTCACCGGTTCGACAACTGCCGGCTCGGCGATCATGGCCAATATTGCCAGGACGGGCGTCAAGCCGATGACGCTCGAACTCGGCGGCAAGAGCCCGCAAATCGTCTTTGCCGATGCCGACCTGACGCTTGCCGCCAATGCCATAGCCAACAGCATCCTCGTCAATGCAGGGCAGGCCTGTGTCGCGGGCTCGCGCGTCATCGTCGAGAAATCGGTGATGGAGCATCTTATCGCGGCCATCACCTCACGCATGGACGCGAGCCGGCCCGGCCCGACCTGGGATGAGACGAGCGACTATTCGCCTGTTATTTCCGAGCGCCAGCTCGAGCGCATCGATGCCATCGTGCAGGCGGCGCGTCAGGCTGGGGCCGAATGCCTTGCCGGGGGCGGGCGTCTTGAGCGGGAAGGTTATTTCTATGCCCCGACCCTGCTGTCGAACGTCGATCATTTTTCTCCTGCTGTCACCGAGGAAATCTTCGGGCCGGTGCTGACGGTGCAGAGCTTCACGGACGAAGACGAGGCGCTCGCTCTTGCCGACCACCCGACCTATGGGCTTGCGGCGGGGCTCTTCACCCGCGATCTCAACCGCGCCATCCGGATGACGCGCCGGCTGCAGGCCGGCACCGTCTGGGTCAATCGCTACAGCCGCTCCCGCGACCATATCCTGCCGACGGGTGGCTACAAGCGTTCGGGCATCGGCAAGGATCTCGGACGCGAAGCATATCATGCCAACCGCAAGAGCAAGACTGTGCTCATCAACCTCCAGGATCAGACATGAAGACCTATTCCATCGCGCTACTGCCCGGGGACGGCATCGGAAAGCCGGTCACCGAGGCCGCCTGGGACGTGCTGCAGGCCACGGCGAAGACGTCCGGCTTTTCGCTTGAAGGGACGGCCTTTCCTTGGTCCTGTGACTTCTACAAACAGACTGGCGCCATGATGCCGACGGATGGGATCGAAACACTCAGTCGCTTCGATGCGATCCTGCTCGGCGCCGTGGGTTGGCCGGCCGAAGTGCCGGACTCGGTTTCGTTGCATGGGCTGCTGCTGCCGATCCGCAAGGCTTTCACACAATATGCCAATATTCGTCCTCACCGGCTGCTGCCGGGCGTCTCGGGTCCGCTGAAAAGCGGTGCGTTCGATATCCTCTGCATCCGCGAAAACACCGAGGGCGAATATTCCGGCGCTGGCGGCCGCATCCATCAGGGGACAGATGATGAGGTAGCGGTGGAGACCTCCATTTTCACCCGAAAAGGCGTCGAACGCATCCTGCGCTTCGGTTTCGAGCAGGCTCGCATGCGGCGCGGCAAATTGGCCTCGGTTACCAAATCCAATGCCCAGCGATATTCCATGGTGTTCTGGGACGAGATCACCCGAAGATTGGCGGCCGAATATCCCGATGTCGAAGTGACGAGCTATCATATCGACGCGATGGCGGCGCGCATGGTTATGGCGCCGGAATCGCTCGACGTCGTTGTCGCTTCCAACCTGTTCGGCGATATCCTCACCGATCTCGGTGCCGCCATCCAGGGTGGGCTCGGCTTTGCAGCATCCGCCAACATCAATCCCGATCGCTCAGCGCCGTCCATGTTCGAACCGGTCCACGGATCGGCGCCCGACATCGCCCATCTCGGAATCGCCAATCCAATCGCCACGATCTGGTCGAGCGCAATGATGCTGGAGCACCTCGGAGAGAGGGCCGCTGCCGCTCGCATGGTGTCCGCCATCGAAGCGACCACGAAGGCCGGGATCGGCGTCGTTCCCGGAAAAGACAAGACCGAGACGATCGCGAGGGCAGTGCTCGAACGTCTTGTCTGAGGGGCCGCTTGAGTTCTTTTGCCGGCATCCGCGGACCTATTCTCCTGGTTCCGACTACGGCAGCAAGCGCGGCAAACTCGGCCTTGAGCTTGCGTCCATTCTATCGGCGAAAAAGAAGGCGCGGATCGTGAGATCCGCGCCCAAGTTGGCGGCAGGGGAGGAGGGGCCGCCTATTGAAATCTGTCGAGGGTTTTGTAGTAGAGCCCGACCAGGGGCAGGAACCAGGGCTTGCCGAAATGGCCGGGAACGGCGGGCCATTCCAGACCTTTAAGCGGGTTGCGATCCGCCTTGCCGAGTATGGCGTCTGCCATAATCATTCCCAGATCGGTCGAGAGCTGCGCGCCGTGGCCCGAATAGCCCATCGCATACCAGACACCATCCACGTAGCCCGCGCGGGGAAACCGGTCCTTGGTCATATCGACCAGGCCGCCCCAGCAATAATCGATCTCGACATTGGCGAGCTGCGGGAATATCTGGGCGAGGCTGGCCCGCAATATGGCGCCGCTCTTTTCGTCCGAACGTTGATCCGATGTCGCGGAAAAGCGGGCGCGGCCGCCGAAGATCAGCCGATTGTCAGGCGACAGGCGGAAGTAGTTACCGATGTTCATGGAGGTGGCGCAGGTCCGGTTGCCCGGCATGGTGGCGGCCACTTCCGCCTCGCTCAAAGGTCGGGTCGCGATGAGGAAACTGCCGATCGCAATGATGCGGCGTCGGAAATAGTTGAAGGAAGCTCCGGACGCGTAAGCGCCGGTCGCGACCAGGACATGGTCGCCTGTTGCCTCACCCCGGGACGTCTCCACTCGGTGCTTGGACCCCGTCACTGTGTGCCGTGTTACCGAAGCCCTTTCGAATATTGTGGCGCCATGCCGGACCGCAGCATCGGCCAATCCAACGACATACCGGCCCATATGCATCATGGCGCTCTTCTTAGACAGCATCGCGCCATGGAAGGGGGAGCCAATTTCCGTCTTAAGATCATCCGCTGTCAGCAGCGCGGTTTCCGGGTCGACCTCGCGATGAACCGCTTCGAAATTCCGGGCGATCGTGTCGAAGTGCTGCGGCTTTGACGCGAGTTTCAGTTTTCCCGCACGACGGAAGTCGCAAGCGATGGCTTCCTCAGCAACGATTTTCTCGATCGTATCGATCGAGTTGTCGAGCGCGCGATAAAGCGCCACCGCGCGTTCTTTTCCAAGCTCTGCCTTGGCGGCGATGAAGCTGTGGGCAAGCCCGTTGTTGAGATGTCCACCGTTGCGGCCAGATGCACCCCAGCCGACATGGTTCGCCTCCAGCACGGCAACGCGCGCACCCGACTTTGCGAGCTGCCGCGCCGCGGCGAGTCCCGTGAAGCCTCCGCCAATTACGACAACATCATAGTGGCCATCGACGGGGCCAATACAGGCGCCCGCAAATTTCGATGCGGTGTCGTGCCAGTAGGATTCGAACTTCATCGCCTTGCTCCGCTAGAGGCCAACGCCGGCTGAAATGCTCTTGATCTCCACGTAGCCGCTGATCGGCTTGCTTCTACGATCAACTTTGTTCTGGATGCCGATATCGAGTGCCGACATGAACATTGGGACTGCACTCCGGTAATCTAAGCTCGTGGATTTTGATCGGTGCCGGATCATCGAGTTGGTCCTTGGTTATGCCCGAGGCGCGTTCGTATGAGCAATTCTACGAGGGCTATGCAGAGTAAGTGGCCGCAGTTGCCACTCTACGAAGCAGATTCTTTCGTATTTCGTCGGTATTTGGCAGAGAGTTCCGCCCGCGAGCCGCTGAGGCACCGAGCCATCCGCGGCTTTGCTGTCAGCATAAGATGCGGTGACCGCACGCCAACACGGTCAAAGATGTCGCCAGTCTCCATTTGTCGGGACGATCTTCTTTTCAGCCGACGTTATTCTTCCCGTTTAGAGAAGCAGGGATCCAGACAATGCATTTGACCCAACTCCACATGGTTCCGTTTGGCACCGAACATCTTGAAGGCGCGCTGGCGCTTTCGCGACAGGCCGGATGGCCACACAGGCTGGCGGATTGGGAAGCGGCACTTGCAATGAGCACGGGCGTAGTCGTGCTGGATAACGAAAAGGTCGTCGGCACTACACTCACGACACGCTTTGGAGGCTGCGCCACCATAAATATGGTCATCGTCGCCGAAGCCATGCGCGGACGTGGCCTCGGCCGTCGCTTGATGGAAGCCGGTCTTGATGATGCTCAAGGCGTACCGTGCAGGCTGGTCGCGACCCAGGAAGGCCTGCCACTGTATGAAAAGGTGGGCTTTCGCCAAGTTGGCGACATCCTGCAATGTCAGGGCATCTGTGCGCCCGTGGAGGCGCCGATGGATGTCGAGTGGATGCAATCCGGCGATCTACCGGAAATAGCCGCCCTGGACAATGTCGCCTTCGGCGCTGATCGCAGCAAGCTGATTTCCTGTCTGAAGGATATCGGGCGGTTTGCTGTGATCCGGCGCGACGGACATGTCGTGGGTTTCTCAGTAACGCGTTCCTTTGGCCGCGGTGAGGTCATCGGTCCCGTGGTGGCGGAGAATGCGGAGGATGCCCGCAAGCTCATCCTGTTCCAAATAGCGGCTCGAAGCGACAAATTTCTTCGCATCGACACACCCAAGGACCTCGGCTTGTCGCAGTGGTTGGCCGAGTGCGGACTCGTCCATGTCGATGGAGCGACGGCGATGCAGCGCGGCGGCGAAACCAATCTATCGTCCCATGTCACAACCTTTGCCCTGGTCAATCAGGCTTTCGGCTGAACGGAGACAACAATGCACAGCAACTCCCTTATCGAACTCGACCGCGCCCATCTCGTTCATCCGGTCGCCTCCTATCGCACCCACGAAAAGCTCGGTGTGCGCGTACTGTCCTCTGCGTCCGGCGCGACCGTGACCGACATAGCCGGCCGCCAGCTTATCGACGGATTTGCCGGCCTCTGGTGTGTGAACGCGGGCTACGGACACGAATGCATCGTTGAGGCTGCCGCACGGCAGATGCGGGAACTGCCCTACGCCACTGCCTATTTTGGTCTCGGTTCGGAACCGGCGATCCGCCTCGCCGCGGCGCTTGCCGAGCGGGCGCCGGGTAATCTCAACCATGTTTATTTCACCCTTGGCGGATCGGATGCGATCGATAGCACGGTACGCTTTATCCGTTACTATTATCACGCCAGGGGAACACCGCAGAAAGACCAGTTTATTTCGCTCGAACAGGGCTATCACGGCTCCTCGACCGTAGGCGCCGGGCTGACAGCTCTTCCCGCCTTCCATGCCGGCTTCGGCATTCCGTTCGAGTGGCAGCACAAGATCCCCTCGCATTATGTCTATCGCAATCCCGTCGGTACCGATCCACAAGCGATCATCAATGCCTCACGGCAGGCCCTGCGACAGAAGGTGGAGGAAATCGGCGCCGAACGGGTGGCGGCTTTCTATGCCGAACCGATCCAAGGTTCTGGCGGCGTGCTGGTGCCACCGAGGGGCTGGATGAAGGCGATGCGCGATCTCTGCCGCGAACTCGATATCCTGTTCATCGCCGACGAGGTGATCACCGGGTTTGGTCGCACCGGCCCGCTTTTTGCCTGTAGCGAAGACGATGTGGTTCCCGATTTCCTCACCGTCGCCAAGGGCCTGACCTCCGGCTATGCGCCGATGGGCGCGGTCTTCTTGACGGACCACGTCTATAACACCATCGCAGATGGTGCGGGCGGTTCGGCCGTGGGCCATGGCTATACCTATTCCGCCCATCCGGTCAGCGCCGCGGTGGCGCTCGAGGTCCTGCGACTCTATGAGAGCGGGCTCCTGGAAAACGGTCGGCGGGCAGGCGCTCGCCTTGTGGAAGGGCTGCAAGGCCTTGCTGATCATCCGCTCGTCGGCGACGTCAGGGGCCGCGGCATGTTGGCCGCCGTCGAGCTTGTCATCGACAAGGCGAAGAAGACGCCGCTTCCGGCAGCGGCGGATCCTTCCCGCCGGATTTTCGACCGGGCTTGGGAGAACGGGCTGATCATTCGTGCTTTCGGCAATGGTGTGTTGGGCTATGCGCCCCCGCTTTGCTGCACTGATGGCGATATTGACGCGATCATTACCCGCACGAGAAGGACGCTGGATCAGACGCTGGACGACAGGGATGTCAGGGCCCTCTTGCCATGACACGGAGCGCGATGTTCGCGTTCTCAGCTCACAGCCCTCGCTTACAAGGAGGCGCAGCTCGAATTTTGCTGGCCTTTGCCGGCTCACAAGGGGAGAGAGGCTGGTCAGCAGTAGGTGCGATTTCACGATCGGCGATTCGAGCACGACATACGAAATATCAGTCGCCGCCGATGATCCATTTCGATCAGACGCTCCGCAGCGGCGTTCGAGGTAGAAGGTTGACGCTGAAACGTCAGCGACGGCAACGACATGTTCGATCCAGCTACCAATGCGGTTTAGCCGGTGTGGCGGCTTTTGTTAACACCTTCCTTAAGCAAACATTCAGACCTCCTGAATGTCATCTTCGGATCTTTCCAGGCATCCTTATGCAGGACAGGTCCAATGGCGCAATGTCGTGAAGCGAGGTGAAATGATGCTGACGGGACGCGAGAGCCAGTTCTACATTGGTGGGAGGTGGCAGGAAGGTGTGGATGTGACCCGTCTGCCTGTCATCAATCCTGCCTCCGAGCAGGTTGTTGGGCACATTGCTGCGGGCGACGCTAACCACGTCGATCTCGCGGTTGCAGCTGCGCACAACGCATTCCCGGTTTTCTCTCAAACATCTGTTTCCGAGAGACTTGGTCTGCTCGGCAGGATGCATTCTCTGCTGAAAGAAAGAGCCGATACGTTCGCGGAAGCGCTCGTTCTGGAGATGGGGGCGGCGATCAGCTTCGCGCGGGCTTCCCAGGTTCCTTTTGCTGCCGAGCACATCCGTGTCCAGATGGAGGTTCTCGAGAAGTACCAATTCACGACAGTTGATGGGCGCACCGCAACCGCCAAGGAAGCGATCGGGGTTTGTGCGCTGATCACACCCTGGAACTGGCCCCTTTACCAGATCACGGCTAAGGTCGCTCCCGCGATCGCAGCAGGCTGCACGATCGTCCTCAAGCCCAGTGAGCTGTCACCTTATAGCGCTCTGCTCTTTGCCCAACTGATGCATGATGCCGGCACTCCGCCGGGCGTATTCAATCTGGTCAACGGTACCGGCGAGAGCGTAGGTGCAGGGCTCGCCAGCCATCCGGATGTTGACATGATATCGATTACCGGTTCCACTCGCGCAGGGGTGCTCGTCGCCCAGGCCGCAGCGCCGACTGTGAAGCGAGTGGTTCAGGAACTCGGCGGCAAGTCACCAAACATCGTGCTCGCCGATGCCGATTTCAGCGGGGCGGTAGCGAAGGGCGTGCTGGCGGGCATGCGCAATGTCGGCCAGTCGTGCAGCGCCCCGACGCGCATGCTGGTACCGGTACATCGGCTCGGTGAAGTGGAAGAATTGGCAAGCGCCACTGCGCGTGCCATCCGCGTCGGCGCGCCGCTTGATCCGGCGACGGATATGGGCCCCATCGCCAATCGTGCTCAATTCGAGCGGGTACAGGTCATGATCCAGGCCGGTATCGATGACGGCGCCAAACTGCTGTGCGGAGGATTGGGTCGTCCGGCCGGCCTTGATACCGGCTTTTTCACGCAACCGACGATCTTTTCCGAGGTGACGCCCCACATGCGGATTGCTCGTGAAGAAATCTTCGGTCCCGTCCTTTCGATCATGCCCTACCAGGACGAGGAAGAGGCAATCGCGATTGCTAACGACACCGTCTATGGATTGGGCGCCCACGTTCAGTCCTCAGACCCGGAGCGGGCACGCCGGGTCGCCACTCGCATTCGTGCGGGCCAGGTCCATATCAACTATCCCGCTTGGGACGGAGCGGCCGCCTTCGGTGGCTACAAGCGCTCGGGTAACGGCCGCGAGTATGGCGTATATGGGCTTGAAGAGTATCTCGAGACGAAGTCGATTCTCGGTTACTGACCTGGCTTCTCCGCAGGATCGGCTCTCCAGGGCAGTGGTTTCAGCGACTGGCGAAGCATTGTCAGGAAAGCGGCAGTGCGTGCACTTCGTCCGTGCCGCGATCCGAGGATGGCGACGATATCGGCCGACGGCAGCTTCCAATTGGGAAGTACCTGCCTCAGCCGTCCCTTGCCCAGGTCTTCTGCCACGGCCCATTCGGAGCGCATCATGATGCCCTGACCCGCCAGCGCCCAATCCCGAATAACGGCGCCATCATTGCTCGACATAACGGGATTGACGCGCACGGTCGCAGTTTCCTGCCGTGATCCCTTAAACCGCCAGAGCGTGACGTCCTCCTCATTTTCGCGAACCACAAGGCAGCGATGTCGCGCCAGATCGGCGGGCGTAGAAATGGGCGCAGCCGAAGCGAGGTATTCGGGACTTGCGCAGAGAATTCGGTTGTTCGGCGCCAGCGTCGTCACCACTTGATCCAGATGCGCGGACGCCCCGATGTGAACAACCACCTCATAGCTGTCAACGATCAATGCCGTGGGATGGTCGGACAATTGCAGGGTAGCGGTGGCACCACGATGCTCTCGCGCAAACGCCTCCACGACCGGGGCCACGTAGATCCTACCAAAACCATGAGGTGCTGCGACCCTGAGGTGCCCGCGGACCGTACCCTTGCGATCAGCCAGGGCTTCGGCAAGCGAGTCTATGGCATCGCTGACGATGACGCTGTGAGAAGCCACCAATGAGCCCTCTTCGGTAAGACGCAGGTGGCGTCCGGAGCGGTCGATCAGCCTTACTCCCACTTTCTCTTCAAGCGCGCGCAGGCGTTGGGTCACCGCCGGAGGGGTGACGTTGAGCTTTCTCGCGCTTTCAGACAGGGATTTGGAGGCTGTGAGGACCGAAAAGAAGGCAAGATCGTCGGACGTGAGCATTAATCTGCTCCTGAAGTGATTATTCATTGAGGATTAATTGCCATCTTTAGGGTTTGACGACAAGGTGAGATCAGGTTGGAAAGGGGATTCATGAAGCTGGCGAAGTTCATATCCGCCCGATGGGCTGCCCTGGGCAGTAATCAGCGGGTGCGGGTTGGAAACTGGATGAGGGAATGCGCGGGGCGATTTGGCGGCCCTTGAACCGGAAATGATCCCGAACGATGACCACCCGACCGCTGCTCCCAACGGAGCTTCATGCGAGCAGTGGTCGCCAGTAGCGTTGTGCCCTAGACATGATGGAGAACCTCCGATGAATGCCAAGGACATACTGTAGCAGCTCCCGACAACGGACGGAAAGCCAACCAGACTGCGAGCGGCGATATCGTTGCATGGGTGAAGACCTATCTCGAAAGTCATGGTGCCACCGTGACTGTTTTGCCCGGGCCGGAAGGGGACGGGGCAAACCTGTTCGCCACGATCGGCCCCAAAGATGAGTCCGGCTATATTGTTTTCCGGGCATATGGATGTCGTTTCGGCCTCCGAACGGACTTGGACGTCGACTGCGGGCCGAGGGAGATCGGCTTTTTGGCAGGGGCGCCTCGGATATGAAGGGGTTTCTTGCCGCCGCGCTTACTCGACGCCGGGGTCTTCGCGAGCCTTCCAGCGGGCGCGGCGCTCATCCACGTGGGGCGCGGCGCGCAACTCGATCATGACGCGCTCATTGCGGCTCTCGACGCCGGACACCTGTCGGGTGCGGTCATCGACGTGACCGAACCCGAACCCTTGCCCCCAGAACATGGTGTCTGGAGGCATCCGAAGATCATCCTGACGCCGCACATCGCAAGCGTCACGCAAGCAGAGACGGCGGCCGGCGCCGTCATCGACAACATCAAACGCCTTCGCGACGGTCTCGACCCGATCGGGTTCGTTGATCGCGACCGCGGTTATTGAAGCTGCAACCAGGAGAGCAAGGAGAAAACATGTCCCTCCTCAAGACGATAGTACCCAACAGCACGGAAACGCCGCGCGAGTCAAAGCCGGGGCCGGAACGCCTGATCTCCGGCGATCCCTCGTTCAAGAGCTGGCCCCAAGACGTTGCGCGAGACGACATGATTCACACCGGCGTCTGGGAAGCGACACCGGGCCTGACGCGCTCCGTCAAGGGAGAGACATTCGAATTCTGCCACATCCTTCAAGGCGTCGTGGAAATCACCCCCGACGGCGGTGAACCGGTTACCTACAAAGCAGGCGATAGTTTCGTGATGAAACCCGGATTCATCGGCACCTGGCGCACCGTGGAGACGGTTCGGAAGATCTACGTCACTGTCAACCAGCTCGGCCGCCTCGCTACGCGAGCGTTGCGAGCGATCGGCCTGGACAACAACGACCCGTAAATCGGCGGAGAAGCATTGCTTTCCGCCGATGTGAGGGCGCCGATGCGAACTTCGGGGCCGAAGACGTGGGCTTCAACATATGACCGGCAAGGGTTAGTCCGCGTGTCGATGACAGGCCGTGCGCCAGTCTGGGAGCCTCTTCATTCGAAGCTCCATCATGTGAACAACAGCTCGGATCGGCCTGCCCGCTGGAATGATCATACTCAAGCTCGCACAGAGCGATGGCGGGATGGTGGCGCAATTCTGCGCGAATTCGTCAAGGAGTAGCACGGTCCGCCATTTGAGCTCGGACACCAGGCTGTTGTTAGGCGGACACTTGCCCACTTTTAACCGATCTACACCGGATTATCTTCGGATTACCGAGGAGAGGGCGAACGCAGTCAGTGTATCGCGCACGCCAGGCATCTCGGCAATCAATTGCCAAATCTGCCGGATGCGGTCAGCCTCGGGAGACTCGACCCGCACGAGGAGATCGAAATCACCGGTCATAACGTCGCAAGCAACGACTTCTGGGATCTTCCGGAGCGCCTGGATGACTTCGCCGCCCCGCATGCGATCGTGCCGATAGACGAAAATCAATGCGGTTGTGACGTTTTGGCTATTCCCACCATCCCCGGTGAGGATTGTATATCCCTTGATGAAGCCTTCTCGTTCGAGACGTTCGATTCGCACCCGCACGGCGTTGCGAGAAAGGTTCACCTTCGCCGACAAATCCGCATGCGAAATTCGGGCATTAGCCTTCAATTCGATAAGTATCTGTTCGTCAGTTCGATCGAGAAGATATTTCATGGATATTGAGCCGGGTCGCTTAACGTAGAATGTCGGAAGTTACGGACCGATAAGCTAACATGGCGATTTCCGGTAGTAATGTTCTTTCCCTCTTGCTCGCAAATCGCTTTGATGTCGAAGCCATTACGAATCCTGGCAGCGCCTCCTTTTCCCCATCAGTCAGGCAGCGGACGTCCTGATAACCCTGCAGCAGCGCACGGGCCCGGTCTTTATTCAGCTCTCCGTTGATTTCGCCCGCCCAACCGACAAGCGCATCAGCAAGCTCCGACACGAGCGCGTCGTCGTGCCGAAGCCTGAAATTGATCACTCCGCTGACTTCCTCTCCGAGGAAAAAGACGTTCTCCTGGACCAATGCGCCATGAATTGCGCCAATGCGAAGATCCGTCGATTTGCACTTCGCTTTTTGTTCTAAGACGGTGTGCATTTCAGCCATCACACGGCCCAGGCTGAGGCATTTTGCCGGGTTTGCAAATGTGGGTGAGGCGCCGGGTACGAAGCTGACGATGGCGACCAATCGACCTGCGGCCCGAGACGTGGCGTGGCCATCGACAGTGCGCAGCGGCTTAGGGCAGGGGACGCCATGTCGATAAAGCGCCTCCATGGTTTCGAAGGCCCTTTCCAGATCTGAAGGTTGGGCTCCGCTCTCGAAAAGGGTAACGATGAATTCGCCTTCCCTCGTCCGGAACAGATAGGTCGTCTCGGAGTCGCCGTCCGCAATGCCAATCACAGACAGAAGCGACGTAAAACCATAAGCTGCGGTAATGAGTTGGCGATCTTCGTCAGAAAGCTCGGTAAAAACAGCCATTTCCTACCCTTATGCGGCCGATGAACCCATCAGAAATTTGCGAAGGCGGTGGTACCTTCGAAGAGCTCTTCAACTTGATTGGAAGTTAAGATCCCTTCCTCTTCCACGACCTGCCGCAGCCCCCGCTTTTCGACCAGCGCTTTTTTGGAAAGCTGCGCTGCCTTACTGTAGCCGATTAGCATCGCCAACGGTGTCGCAAGGACGAGAGACTGATCGAGGAGGTCCTTGCAACGGTCGACATCAACTTCAATGCCGACGACGCACCGCTGCTTAAAAATTTCTATACCCCGCGTCAACATCCGCATGGATTGAAGGATGTTGAGGATGATCACCGGCTCCATCGCATTGAGTTGCAACTGCCCCGCACTTGCCGACAGGGTGACAGTGAGATCATTTCCGATAACCTGAAATGCGATTTGGTTCATCATTTCCGGAATGACGGCGTTGACTTTGCCGGGCATGATCGAGGAACCGGCCTGGACGGGCGGAAGTCGGATTTCTCCCAGGCCGCCCCTCGGCCCACTGCTCAAGAGCCGCAGATCATTGCAGACCTTTGTCAGCTTCACAGCAATTCGCTTGAGGACACTGGAGATGGAAACGAAGCCACCGGTGTCGGAGGTGGCCTCGATCAGATTTCGAGCTCGGATGAGCTGGATACCGGAAATCTGTGTCAGGTGGGCGCAAGCCGCGGCTGCAAAGCCGCGGGGTACGTTGATCGACGTTCCGATCGCAGATCCGCCGAGATTAACCTCCTTCATCAGCCTCGAAGCAGCCTGCAGTTGGTCGATATCTTCGTCGATCAGCTCGGCGAACGCACCAAATTCCTGCCCGACTGTCATTGGGACCGCGTCCTGCAACTGAGTGCGGCCGACCTTCAGCACAGTCGCATATTCATGCGCCTTGGCGCGAAATGCATCGCGCAGCCCGACCTGGGACTCGATTAGCCCTTCGCAAGCACGAAGAATGGTCAGACGCAGTGCGGTCGGATAGACATCGTTTGTCGATTGAGACAGGTTCACGTCATCATTTGGATGAAGCTTGTCATAGTCGCCCACATTCGCGCCGAGCTTCAAGAGCGACAGGTTCGCAACAACTTCATTGACGTTCATGTTGGTGGACGTTCCGGCGCCACCCTGCATCATATCGACCGGGAAGTTCTCATCAACGCATTTCAACTCGATGAGCTCATCGCAAGCCTCTGAGATTGCCGACGCCTTTTCCGCTGACAGCAGGCCAAGCTCAGCGTTCGCACGCGCGGCCGCTTTCTTGACCATAGCCATAGATTGAATGAGTTCGGGGAAGTCTTTCAGGCGAAGGCCTGAAACGGTGAAGTTAAGTTCGGCTCGACGCGTATGGACACCGTAGAGAACGTCACCGGGGATAGGCAGGGGGCCGATCAAATCGGTCTCTATGCGTTCGGTTCCCATTTGCCGTTCCCCCTAGTCCAGAATTCCGGCGTGGCGCATGGCATGAAGGATTACCTCTTTGACAGGATCGCTCACCTCCACGAGAGGAAGGCGCAGGTCTCCTCGAATCTTTGAGAGTTGCGCCAGCGCGAATTTCACGCCAGCCGGGCTGGTCTCGAGGAATAGCGCGCGATGCAGGGGCATCAGTCGATCCTGAAGAGCCAGTGCCGCCGCGAAGTCGCCTTTCAGGCATGCCCGCTGGAAGTCTGCACACAGCCGGGGAGCAACGTTCGCGGTCACGGAAATGCAACCGTGGCCGCCATGGGCCATATAACCCAGCGCGGTGCCGTCTTCGCCGGTCAGAAGATTGAACTCATTGCCGCAGGCCATACGCTCCAGCGAGGGTCGCAGGAGATTGCCCGTCGCATCTTTGACACCCTTGACGTTCGGACAATCCTTAAAAATTCGGGCAAGCGTTGCGACTTCAATGTCGATTACACTCCGACCCGGGATGTTGTAGACAATGATCGGAACCGTAGCTTCAGCATCGATGGCCTTGAGGTGCTGATAGATCCCCTCTTGGGTGGGTTTATTGTAGTAGGGCGCGACGATCAGCAAACCGTCCGCGCCGGCCTCCTGTGCATGCCGCACGAAGCTGATTGCTTCCTCCGTGCTGTTGGAGCCGGCGCCGGCTATGACCGGAACGCGACCATCCGCTGCCTTGATCGCGATTTCCACGACTCGCTTGTGTTCGGCATGGCTGAGAGTCGGGCTTTCCCCCGTTGTTCCGCAGGGGACAAGCCCTGACGTGCCCTCGGCGATCTGCCATTCGATGAGGCTGCGAAGCGCAACCTCATCGACTTTCCCATCGGCAAATGGGGTGACAAGGGCAGTGATGGATCCTTTGAACATCTTGACTTCCAAAAACGACGATGGGTTCACACTGGCGCCGGCGATCAGTGCTGCAGCGACGTGATGCAAACGACCTTTGGCTGGGTCATGTCCTCATAAGCAAAGCGAACGCCTTCGCGTCCCATGCTGCCGTATTTGAATCCGCCAAACGGCATGGCGTCGAACCGATAGTCGGACGACTGGTTGATCATGACGCCCCCGGCGTCGATCCGCTTTGCTGCCTCCAGGGCGGTGGCAAGATCGTTGGTAAAGATCCCGGCATGGAGGCTGTATTCCGGCTTGTTAGCCATCTCTATTGCCTCTTCAAGTTCATCGAACGGCTGCAGTATAACGACCGGGGCGAAGACTTCCTCATTAAGTACGTCGCACGCGGCCGGCACGTTTTCCAGGACGGTCGGGGGATAGAGGGTGCCGGCCGGCTTGTGACCGCAAAGCAGCATCGCGCCGGCAGCGATTGCCCGTTCCACCATAGCGGCGGCTCGGTTCACCGCACTTTCGGAGATCATCGGGCCCATGTCAGTCTCGGATTTCATCGGATCGCCGGTCTTCATCTGGGTAGTCCGGGCCACGAACTTGGTCTTGAAGCGTTCATAGATCGTGCGCTGCACCAGAATTCGCTGCGTTCCGATGCAGTTCTGGCCCGCCGCCCAGAAGGAACCTGACACGCAATCTTCCACGGCGGCGTCGACATCGCTATCTTCCATCACGATAACCGGAGCATTGCCACCGAGATCCATTGCGAGCTTCTTGATGCCTGCAGATCTTGCGATGGTCTCGCCCGTGACAAAGCCGCCTGTAAAGGAGATCATGCGAACGTCTTTTGCCGAAACAATCGCCTCGCCCAGATCGGCGCCGCCGACAGCGACCGTGACGACCTCTTCCGGCAATCCGCTTGCGATCAAGACCTCCACCAGCTTGATGGCCGATAGAGGCGTAAGCTCCGACGGCTTCAGGACTACTGCATTTGCGCCGGCGATGGCAGGGCCAAGCTTGTGCGCCACGAGATTGAGCGGGTCATTGTAAGGCGTGATCGCCGCGACGATCCCTAGCGGCTCCCGGGTGTACCAGCCCTGCCGAGATTCCGATCCAGCATAGGCATCAAACGGGATCACTTCGCCAGCATTCCGCTTGGCCTCTTCCGCAGAGAGTTTCAGCGTGTTGACACAACGTGTCGCCTCCTTGCGGGCCTGGGCAATTGTCTTCCCCGCCTCCCGCACGATCAGGAGCGCAAACTCCTCCTTACGTTCTTCGATGGCGGCTGCGGCGTTTTCGAGAATCGCAGAGCGCTGGTGGCGGGGGAGCGATCGGGCAATCTGCGCGCCGCGCCTGGCGCGTTCGAGCAACAGGTCCACAGCGTCGGCACTGGTCTCTCGGATGGCGCCGACAAAACTGCCGTCGAAAGGATTACTGACGATGATCTCGTTGGAAGAGGTGGGTTTCAAGGCTAGACCGGGCATCACGCTGCCTCCTTCGCGAAATTTGCCGACCGGGCATTGTGTATAGACACGATGTCGGACAGCAGTGCATAGGCGGTTTCGATTCGACCGGCGCCTGGGCCGCTAACCGTGACGGGGCCGAGAAGCTCTGTGTTCAGCGATACTGCGTTGGTAGCGCCGTTGACGCCGGCGAGCGTATGTCCGAGAGCAAGCTGTTTGGGCGCGACACTGCCGGTTATCGTCCCGTCGACATTGCGAACTGCGGACCCGATCAGTTTCCAACGGCTTTCAACCTTGGCAGCTGCTTGAATGTCGGAAGGGGAAAGCTTGGAGATGCCGCGGCAGGAGACATCCTCCGGCTTGAGATTTGCTCCCAGCAGCTCATTTGCCAGGATCACGACTTTCAGGCGAACGTCGAAACCCTCGACATCGGCGGTCGGATCGGCCTCGGCATAGCCCAGGGCCTGCGCTTCCGCGACAGCACTGGCGAAGTCGAGACCCTCCTCCATGCGGCAGAGGACGAAGTTCGACGTGCCGTTGAGGATCCCTTCAAACCCTTTCACCTCTGCTCCGGCAAGGGTCTTCTCTGCCATCCTTATGACGGGCGTGCCGCTCATGACGGAGCCCTCATATTCGAAGTGAACCCTGTTAGCCTTGGCAAGTGCCTTCAGTTCGCGACCAGCAATCGCTACTGGCCCCTTATTCGTGGTGACCACGTGCTTGCCCGAGTTGAGAGCCCAGCGGCAGTGCGAAACCGCGGGCTCGCCGTCCTTTGGGTTCGTAAAAGTCGCCTCCACGACGATATCGGCGGGCGCCGTCTTGATAATGGCTTCGTTGTCGGCCTCGGCGCTGCCGCCGGAGAGCTCGCCAAAACCGCCCTTCGCGAAATTCGCCTCCACGAGGGTCTTGGCATCCAGACCGTTGGGCGAAATGACGGAGCCCAGATGGAGATCACTGACCGCAACGATGTTCAGGCGGAAACCAAGGTCTCGTTCCCAAAGCGGGCTCTTGGTCGCGATGAGCTCGGACAAAGCGCGGTTGACGCCACCGAACCCGATGAGAGCAATATTATAGATCTTCATGTGGTGTCCTCCGATGAAGCGATTTGTCCGCCTATCATCAGATGCGAATCGCTCAGTCGGAACGGCATAAACGGACCAATCTGCTGTGCATTTTGCTCATGATGCTGACCGCTTGCCCGTCCTGCCAGATCCCAGCGCTCGGTCGACATTGGTTCCGGCCAGGAAAACCGACATGGCCATGCACTTCATCGAAGTGTCTATCTTTGCGCAAAGAGGGCGTGTCTGATTGGCTGTCGGCGGCAATCTCAGGAGAAGTGATCAAAATCGATCGGAACTGAAAAGCCTGTCTTGACGCGGTCCATCACCACCATTGTCTTGAAGCCCTTGATGTCGGGATTTTCATAGAAGAACTTGCGGGTGAAGACCTCGTAGTCCTCCATGCTCTCGGCAGTGACAATCAGGACGAAATCCGCATCTCCCGTTACATAGTAGCCGTTCATCACTTCCGGCGTCTGCCGGATCGATTGCTTGAACCGGTCTACGATGTCGGCTCTTTCGCGCTCGAGCGTGACCAGTACAAGCATTGCGATCGGCCGGCCGACAGATTTAGGTTTCACAACCGCAACCTCCGCCTCAATCACTCCGGCCTCACGAAGCCGCTTGAGGCGGCGCTGCACCGCAGTGGCCGAAAGACCAACCATGGCACCGATGTCTTCGCTGCTGTGCCTGTTATGAACCTGCACGATACTGAGAAGACGAGCATCTAGGCGGTCGAGCTGCATTGGGAAACTCCGCAGGATTTCATCGTTCAATGGCCATCAAAAGCAGGAATTCCTCGTTCAAGCAACACCTACGCCGGAATTCATCGTCTCAGTGCTCCTAACCTTCATAGACCAGACAGAGGCGGCGGAAACGTTCAGCCCGATGATGACCTCGCTGCATGAGGAATTGAGAATGACCGACATTGCTGAAATAGCTGAGATGGACCGCAAAACGGTTCTGCACCCGTTCACCTACCTTAAGAACTACTCAGCCGGGGAAACTGATCCTACCATCGTCGAGACGGGAAAGGGCGTTCGTATCCGCGACGCATCCGGCCGAGAATACCTGGACGGGTTTGCGGGCCTCTATTGCGTGAATGTCGGCTACGGCCGAACCGAAGTGGCCGAAGCAATCGCCCGGCAGGCCTACAAGCTCGCCTATTACCATTCCTACGCCGCACACACGACGGAGGAACTCGCGCGACTTTCGGATCGACTGGTGCGAATGGCGCCAGGCAACATGTCCAAGGTCTTCTACGGGCTGTCCGGTTCGGACGCGAACGAGACGCAGGCGAAGATCGTCTGGTATTACAACAATCTTCGCGGGAAAGCGCAAAAGAAGAAGATCATCTCGCGTGAGCGTGGCTATCATGGATGTTCTGTGGTTGCCGGTTCCATGACAGGCTTGAGCTTTTACCACGATCATATGGATCTCCCGGTTTCGGGGATTCTGCGTACCGGCGTGCCGCATTTCTATCGCGGTGCGATGCCTGGCGAGACCGAAGAAGCCTTCTCACAGCGCCGCGCTGATGAATTGGAAGCGCTTATTCTCGCAGAAGGGCCGGAGACTGTCGGCGCCTTCATCGCGGAGCCGGTCCTTGGAACGGGAGGCATTACACCGCCGCCGGCAGGATACTGGCCGAAAATCCAGGCCGTGCTGAAGAAGTACGACGTGCTGCTGATTGCCGACGAGGTGGTCTGCGGGTTTGGCCGCACCGGTGCCATGTTCGGCTCGGATCTCTACGGTATGGATCCCGATCTGGTCACCGTCGCCAAGGGCTTGACGTCAGCCTATGTGCCGTTGTCGGCGGCCATCGTTTCGCAGAAAGTCTACGAGGTCATGGAGGAGGCGACGCCGCGCGTGGGCTCCTTCTCACACGGCTACACCTATTCCGGTCATCCGATCGGCGCCGCGGCGGCGAACGCAGTGCTTGATATCGTCGAGCGCGAAAATCTGGCCCGACAGTCCGCGACGAAAGGCGCTTATCTTTTGCAACGGTTGAAGGCAGAGTTCGAGCAGAACCCGATCGTCGGGGAAGTTCGTGGCGTCGGCATGCTGGCAGCCATCGAGTTCGTTTCCGATCGTGGTAGCCGGGCTTCGTTCGATCCGGGCCTGAAGGTCGGCGCGCGCATCTCGCAAGCCGCTCGAAATCGCAACCTCATCGCGCGCGCAATGCCGCACGGAGACATTCTGGGCTTTGCACCGCCACTTGTGATGACGGAAGCGGAAATCGACGAAATGGTTGCGATCGCAAGGGCCGCCGTCGACGAGGTGCTGCGGGAGCTGGACGCTCAAGGATTGGTGGCGGGATAACGAATGGACGATCGTCTGAGGCTTTGCGCATGAACGCAATTCTAAAGGTTCACGAACTCACCAAGACGTTTGGATCGACGAAGGTGCTGGATGGTATCAGCTTCGATATGAGAGAAGGTGAGGTCATTTCTCTGATCGGGTCCTCCGGGTGTGGAAAGAGCACCGCACTGCGCTGCATCAATTTTTTGGAGATGCCGACATCGGGTCGGATCGAGTGCATGGGCCAGTCCGTCTCCGTCGTCAATGAGGAGCGCGGCGGAAGCCAGATTGTCAACGCTCGCGATATCAGGAACCTACGCAGACAGATCGGCATGGTGTTCCAGAATTTCAATCTCTGGCCGCACCTGAGCGTCCTGTCCAACGTGACCGAGGCACTCGTTTGGGTGCTGAAACTCGGGAAGAAAGACGCCGAAGAGGTTGCGCTGTCGGCCTTGTCGAAAGTCGGCATGGCGAGTTTCCGCGACCGCTACCCGCAACAGCTCTCCGGCGGGCAGCAACAACGCGTCGCGATCGCACGTGTTCTGGCAATGAGACCGAAACTGATGCTCTGCGATGAGCCGACATCCGCACTGGACCCCGAGCTCGTGGGTGAAGTGCTGAAAGTCATAAGGGCGCTGGCGGAAGCGGGGGCTACGATCCTTCTCGTCACGCATGAAATGCGGTTCGCACGCGATGTGTCGAACCGGATGATATTCCTGCAAAACGGCCGCCTTGAGCAGGATGACGAGCCGAAGGAACTGTTTCGAAATCCGGCAACGGAAGGGGTGAAGCGGTTTCTATCGACAGTGATGGCGGCCAACGCCTGAAAGCGCGCTACAACGAAAACCAAAAGGGGTAACAAATCATGATCAACAGCAATCTCATCAAGTCAGCATTCGCAACCAGCCTTCTCGTCTGCGCACTGGCGACGGGCGCGTCGGCAAAGGACGGCGTCCTGCGCATCGGGACGGAGGGTGATGCGCCGAAGTTCAGCATGGCCGATCCGAGCGGCAAGGTAACCGGGTTCGACGCCGATATCGCCAACGGCATCTGCGCCGAGCTGAAACTGAAGTGCGAATTCGTCGTACAGACATTCAGCTCGCTGGTGCCTTCCATGGATAAAGATCGCTTTGACGTCATCATTTCCGGCCTTGGTATCACCGCCGAACGTCAGAAGAAGATCGACTACTCCATCCCCTATGCGACAACACCGCTCTATTTCGCTGTCGCCAAGGACTCCCCGCTTGCAGGCCTCAAGAGCCTCGCCGAAATCGAAAAGGCCCTCCAGGGCAAGAGTGTCGGCGTCGTCACCGGGACGACCTACGCCAGGTTCATGGAGAAGCGGATGCACGGCGCCGATCTTAAGACATACGACGCCGTCACGCAGCTGACCGCCGATCTCGCGAGCGGCCGTATCGACGCCGCCTTCGCGGATTCGCCGACATGGATGGATTTTTTCGCAACGCCTGACGGCGCCAACTTCACCAGGATCGACCTGAAGATCATGGCCATGGATGACCCAGACGTTCTTGGCCATGGCATGGGAGTCGGCATGCGCAAGGGCAATACCGAACTCAAGACCAAGGTCGATGCCGCCCTTTGCGAGATGATCAACGATGGCAAGGTCAAGGAAGCCTCGATGCATTGGTTCCAGGACGACTACACGATTCCCTGCAAGAAGTGATTGTTTCGAACATGAAGCCTGCCTTGGCACATACCAAGGCAGGTCACGGGGATTGTTTCCATGTTGGGTGACCTCTGGGTGTTGATGGTGGAGCAAAGTTGGGCGCTGGCTCTGCTGAAAGGAAGTGTCGTCACGATCGTCATCGGTTTGACCGGAATGGCACTCGGTTTTCTGGTTGCGACCCCCTTGGCCATCATGCGCTGGCGGAAGGTCGTGTTTGTCTCGCAACTTGTCGACGGGTACAGCGTTCTTGTTCGTGGCGTCCCGGGCTTGCTGGTCATCTATCTCCTGTTTTTCGGGTCGATCGAGTGGGTGAAGGAGATTACGGCTGCGTTCGGCTACCAGGACTCGGCTGATGACGCATACCCCTACATCGTCGGGGTGATCGCGATTGCCGTCATCTCGTGCGCCTATTCGATCGAAGTCATCCGGGGTGCGCTTCAGGCGGTGCCGTACGGTCTGCTGGAAGCCGCTCAGTCGCTCGCCTTGCCAAGAGGGGTAACCTTTATGCGCATCACGTTCCCACTGGCAATGCGGCTGGCGCTTGGCGGGATCAACAACGTCTGGCAGATGACGATCAAGGATACTTCGCTCGTCTCGGTCGTCGGCTTACAGGAATTGATGAGGACGGCTGCCATCGGTGCAGGAATCACGCGATCCCCGCTGCTTTTCTACTGCATCGCTGCAGCACTCTTCTTCTGCATGACCGCAGTCAGCCAAACCGCGTTTTCGAGCGCAGAACGTGCGCTCGACCGCGGCTTCCGAGGAAGCTGATATGGATATCGGAATAATTGCATATGCCATTCCGTTCCTTGTCATAGGTGCCAAGACGACGTTGCTGATCGCCGTATTCGGCGTCGGTATCGGGCTTCCCTTTGGTGTCGCCGTCGGGCTCGCGCGCTGCTCCAGGAGCCGGGCATTGCGCCGCGTATGCGACGCCTACTGCGCGATCTTCCGCGGCACGCCAATGCTGGTGCAGGTCTTCGTCATCTATTACGGCTTGGCCCAGGTGAGCTTTATTCGTCAGAACCCCATTCTGTGGTGGATGATCGGAGATGGGCTGAACGCTGCAATCCTTGCCGTGGTGCTCAACACCGGTGCCTACACGGCGGAGATTTTCCGCACGGCTTTCCTCTCCCTGCCGAAAGGACTTATTGAAGCGGCAGAAGCCTGTGGCATGCACCCGTGGCACGTCTTCAAGAGGGTGAAGTTCCCGCTTGCCGTACGCCAGGCACTTCCCGCTTATAGCAGCGAGGCGGCGATCATCGTGAAGGAATCCAGCCTCGCATCCACGATCACCGTTCTGGAAATCACCGGATATGCGAAGCGGCTCATGAGCGAGACTTTCGCGATCATGGACATCTTCATCGTCACCGCAGCGTTCTATCTCACCATCAACGTCGTCGTTCTGACGGGTTTGAAACTCCTCGAACGGCGCCTGTCGTTTGTCCGATAAACAGATCCAAGAAAGGTCTTTCAATGTCCAAACTCACTTTCGTCGATTACGGCAACCTGCCTGAACCGCGTAAAGGCCAGCCCGCGCCTGAAAGGCTGGTCGAGGGAAATCCGCAGTTTCTCTCTTGGGACATCGCGCAGACCGCCGATGGCGTCGTTCGCTCCGGCGTCTGGGAAGCGACGCCCGGCGCCTACCGCTCGATCAAGGGCGAAACTTTCGAATTCTGTGTCATTCTGTCGGGTGTGTCCGAACTGATTGAGGATGGCTGTGAGCCGCGACGCATCGTTGCCGGCGACGCTTTCGCCATGCATCCGGGTTTCGTCGGAACCTGGAGGGTGATCGAAACGACGCGCAAGCTTTGGGTCTGCCGAGACTAAGCCATCATCACTTCAAATCATCTTTCCGGAACGTAAGCTCTCTTGGCCCAGGCTCAAGCGCATCCCATTAAATCCACGCCCTACTGGTGGGAGGACAGCACATTTCCTTCCCTGCCAGCGCGGAACGTCGAGAAGACATGCGACGTGGCGGTCGTTGGGGGAGGGTACACGGGTTTGTCGGCAGCGCTCGAACTTGCCCGTGCCGGCAAGCATGTCCAGCTGTTCGACCGTCAGGCTCTTGGCCTTGCGGCATCGGGCCGCAATGGGGGCATGGCCAGCGGAAGCATCCGCCCGGGGCGGAAGGATTTGGTCAGGCGGTTCGGGCAGGGGAGGGCGCAAGCCATTCTCCTGGAAGGTAAGGCGGCGCGAGAGGATCTCTGGCGCTTCCTCAGAGACGAGAATATCGAATGTGACTTCTCGCTGTCTGGCGCCTTCAGCGGGGCCATGACGGCTGATCAAGCCGACGAACTCCGTCGTCAGGCAGACTTTCTCCATCAGAATCTCGGCATCGAGGCATATCCGGTGGAAAGGGCCGATGTTCCGAAGTTCATCGGAACTGACCTTTATGTCGGCGGCCTTGTGCGCAAAGATATCGGTGGGCTGCAGCCGGCCAAGCTTCTTGCGGCCATGGTCCATCTGGTAAGTTCGTCGACGGCAGTAATACATGAAAATACCGCAGTCATTGGATCGACTAGCGAGGCGGGAGGCGTGCGAATTCAAACGCGGCGCGGAGAGGTTTTCGCCAGAAAACTTCTTGTCTGCACTGATGGCTACACCGACGGTTTCGACCCGTGGCTGCGTCGCCGGCTTGTTCCTGTCCGTAGCAGGATAATTGCAACCGAGCCGCTCGACAGGGAGGTGATGGATCGGCTGATGCCGCCACGCATGATGTATGGCGACCTGCGTAAGCTCAGCTACTATTATCGGCCGTCGCACGATGGATCTCGCATCTTGTTCGGCGGACGCGACGGGACGACTGAAGGGGACTCCGCTGCTCCGATTGCACATCTGCAAAGCGAACTTGCTCGGCTCTTTCCCGAACTTGCAGGAATAGGTCTTACACACAGCTGGTTCGGCTTTGTGGCCATGAACCGCGACATGATCCCGCGCATGTTCACCCGCGGAAATACAGTCTATGCGACCGGCTATTGCGGCTCCGGTGTCGTATGGGCCAGATGGCTGGGCAAGAAGGCGGCGTTCAAGATCCTCGGTGACGGGGAACAATCGCGCTCTGCGTTCGATTTCGATGCCGCTCCGAGGGCCGTCCCATTCTTCAACGGCAAACCCTGGTTCATTCCTATCGTTTACTCGATGTATGCGCGGCACGACAGGAAGATGCTCCTCAGACGCCTTAAGGGCTGAGGATCAGTTGTCATACTCGTTTGTGCAAGTCCGCCACGGCGCCGAAGTTCGTGCCGTCCGCTTGCAATCAAGTCCCTGCGTTGGCGCTACGCTCAGCAGGCAACAACTGGCAAAGGCCGGAGCTAAGGTGAACAGACATGATTAGTCTGGAAACGATTGAGCAGGCGCGCGAGCGCATCAGCAAGCACATCCGCATCACGCCTGTCGTCATGTCGGCGACACTGTCCGAACTGGCCGGGACCCAAGTCAGCCTGAAGCTGGAGCATCGCCAGTTGACCGGAAGCTTCAAGCTTCGTGGAGCCACCAATGCCGTATTGCAGCTCACCCAATCCGAGCGGGATAGAGGCGTTGTTGCGGCTTCCACTGGCAATCACGGACGCGCGCTCTCCTATGCTGCCGGCGCGATTGGCTCCCGAGCGACCATTTGCATGTCGCACCTCGTGCCGGAAAACAAGGTGTCCGAAATCCGCCGGCTCGGCGCTTGCGTACGGATCGTCGGGTCATCCCAAGATGAAGCGCAGGTCGAGGTTGATCGTCTCGTCGCGGAGGAGGGCCTCAGCATGATCCCGCCCTTTGATCACCCCTGGATCATCGCCGGCCAGGGCACCGTCGGACTTGAAATCGTCGAGGCGATGCCTGACGTCGCCGCGGTTCTTGTTCCCCTGTCCGGCGGCGGTTTGGCAGCAGGTGTCGCGTCGGCGGTCAAGGCGGTGCGCCCGGATGCCAAGGTAGTCGGTATAACTATGGAAAGGGGAGCGGCGATGAAGGCTAGCATCGATGCGGGGCACCCGATCCAGGTCGAAGAGCATCGAAGTTTCGCCGACTCGCTCGGAGGCGGCATCGGATTGGCCAATGCCTGGACGTACCCGATGTGCAAAACCCTCCTCGACGACGTGGTGCTCGTCAGCGAGCGCGACATAGCCGCCGGCATACGTCACGCCCATGCGTATGAGCATGAGATAATCGAGGGTGCTGGGGCAGTCGGCATTGCTGCGCTGCTCTCAGGTAAACTGGCGCGGGTTGAAGGCCCGATCGTTGCCATTCTTTCGGGTGGGAACATCGACATGGCGTTGCACATGAAGGTGGCCAACGGCCTCGACACAATTGGTGAGGGAAGCTGATGCCGAAAATAAGGATATTGACCGAGTCAGAGCTTCGAACCATCGTTCCGCTCGACATGGATGCGGTGACTTGCGTTGAAAACGCCTTCCGCGCACTGGCCGTGGAAAACGCGGTTCAGATGCCGCCGATTTTGCGCCTCGACGTGCCCGACAGCAGAGGCGAAGTCGATGTGAAGACGGCTTATATTCATGGTTTGAGCAGCTTTGCCATCAAGGTCAGCCCTGGTTTCTTTGATAATCCGAAAGATCGGACTTCCGAGCACCAACGGTCTGATGGTCTTGCTGTCGAGCAAAACGGGCTTGGTGCAGGCGCTCTTGCTGGACAATGGCTATCTCACCGACGTTCGCACCGCGGCCGCCGGCGCTGTCGCGGCAAACCATCTGGCACGGAAGGACGCGTCGATTGCAACGGTCTTCGGGGCGGGCGTTCAGGCCAGGCTGCAACTCGAGGCCCTCATGCTGGTGAGACCTATTCGAGAGATCCGCGTTTGGGCGCGTGATTATCGACGGGCGCAAGCGCTTGTTGAGCAGCTCGGAGCAAGACAAAATCTTTCCATTTCCGCATTTGAGGATCCGCGAAGCGCGATCGCCGGGTCACAGATCGTCGTCACGACGACACCTGCCGACCGACCGATTGTCGACGCCACGTGGCTCGAACCCGGACAGCACCTGACCGCCATGGGTTCGGACGCAGAACATAAGAACGAGATTGACCCCATTGCTATCAAAGCGGCAGATGTTTACGTGGCTGACAGCATCAAACAAGCGCGAAGACTGGGTGAATTGCGCCATGCCATCGAAGCAGGTCTCGTCGCAAGCGATGCTGATTTTCCGGAACTAGGTCAGATCGTTGCAGGCGCCAGACCGGGCCGCAGAAGTGCCTCAGACATCACCATAGCCGATCTTACGGGCACCGGTGTTCAGGATACCGTTATTGCCACGCTGGCGTTTGCGCGCGCAGAAGAACGAAGTGCCGGCACGTTCTTTGAAAGTTGACAGTCGTTGGCTCTTTGCCGCCGACCTCATGACGCAGCATGAAAATCTTCTTGGATGGTGGCGAGAAGCCAAGACACGAATTGATCGGTTCCAGCTGTCCTCCTCGCCAGTGCCGAACGAATAACGCCGTAATGTGAACCATCAGGCTGAAAGCCGAATGGTGCGGTCAGGCGGCCTTTGCGGATATCGTCAATGGCAATGATCTTTGGGCACATGGCCACACCAAGACCGCTGGCTGCGGCCTCCACCATCAGGAAATGATGGTCAAGAACGCGAGTCGAGCGCGGCTTTGGCGCGTCCGGATGAGCGGTGGACCACTTCTGCCATCCATCCGGTCGGGTCTTTGCAGCAAGCGCGACATAACCGCCGGCAGCAAACCGATCCGTCATGGCGGGATGCATGACGGGACCGACTTCCTCCTCGATCAACCGTTCGACCTGCCAATTCGCATCGATCGCGAAATCAAGCCTGCGGATCGCAAGGGTAATACGGTCGCGCTCGAAATCGAAACCTCCACCACCGACAGAAAGATGAAAGTCGATTTCGGGATGGCGATCCTGAAATTCCGAGAGGCGCGGGATCAGCCATCGCATGGCGACGGATCGTTCGCATGAAACGACGATCGGCGGTGACAGATCGACCTTGCGGATATCCTCCAGCGCCGCCGAAACGAGGGACAAAGCGTCTGTCGTCGCCTGCGCGAGCCGTGAACCCTCTCCCGTCAGCCTTAGGCCACGCCCATCAACTTCCAGCAAACGAATGTTTAGGTGTTGGGAAAGTTTCGAAACGCGCCGGCTGACAGCACCGTGCGTCAAATTCAACTCAGCCGCAGCCGCACGCACGGAACCAAGGCGCGCAACGACCTCAAAGGCACGCAGGTCATCGAGGGATGGAATGTCCGAACGCTTCATTGGTGACAAACTATCACCGGTATGTTTGAAATTATATCAATTTCCGTCTCGAACTAAGGAGGAACAGTCGAGGCGGGCGCTCTCCTGAAAGCGCGGCTCCTCGAATCTGAAGAATAGGACAGACGGCAACGGTTCGCACGCTGTCTCCATCGAAGAGGGCTGCCGCATGTTGTGAATTCGATGCAGCATATGTGACGTCACGGCGCGGCAGCCGCTTGCAGACAGGCCGCGAAAGATCGAGCCAAAGTTCGATGTCGGAGGTGGTGGTCAAAGGCAGTTGCAACACCACATTGATATGGCGCCATGACTCAACGCGAAAGATCGTATTATTGGTGATCCTATATCACCAAAATTCGTCAGTATATATTGATAGTCCGAGCCTATCCTTTCGCTAGTATGGCCGATACAGCCAAACCGATAAGGTCTCGATCATGCAAGCCAATGCTATCCGCCTGGACTTCCGCTCTGATACGGTCACTCGTCCCACCCGTGGCATGCGTGCGGCGATGGCTGCCGCCGTGGTGGGCGACGATGTCCTTGGCGACGACCCGACGGTCAAGGCGCTCGAGGCCCGACTTGCCGCACTGTTCGGCAAGGAAGCGGGACTGTTCGTGCCAACCGGCACCATGTCCAATCTCGCTGCGATCATGAGCCATTGCCAGCGCGGCGAGGAATTTCTCTGCGCAACCGGAGCTCACACCTTTCTGTGGGAAGCCGGAGGCGCTGCGGTGCTGGGCTCGGTCCAGCCGCAGCCATTGCCGGTGCGCGCCGACGGCACGATCCCCATCGAGGAGCTTCACGCCGCGGTGAAGGACGATGATCCGCATTTTGCGATCACGCGACTGGTCAGCATCGAGAACACGTTCGCCGGGCGGGTCCTGCCGCGCGATCATCTGGCCGAGGTCGTCGAATTTGCGCGGGAGCGGAAGCTCGCCACCCATCTCGATGGTGCGCGGCTGTTCAACGCGGCTGCGGCGCTCGGCGTTGATGTCGGGTACCTGGCAGAGGGCTTCGATAGCGTGTCGCTGTGCCTTTCAAAGGGGCTGGGGGCGCCGCTCGGATCAGTGCTGGTCGGCGATGCCCCATTGATCGCCCGTGCGCGCCGGTGGCGCAAGATGCTCGGCGGCGGGATGCGGCAGGCAGGGATAATTGCAGCGGCTGGGCTGTACGCGCTCGACCATCACGTCGACCGGCTGGTCGAGGACCACGCCAATGCTCGGGTCCTCGCGCAAGCATTTGCGGAGATTGAGGGGCTGAAGGTGACTCCGCCGCAATCAAACGTGGTCTTTGTCGAGCTCTCGCCCGATCTGGCGGCCCGGCTGTCCGAGGCGCTACGTGAACTCGGCATCGCGGCGAGTTTCTGGCCCGGTGGGCGAATGCGCTGGGTCACCCATCTCGACGTCAATCGTGTCGCCGTTGACGAGGCAATCGCAGCGGTGCGCGAGATCACTGAGGGCCGGACATGAGAGGCGTCATCGATCCACAATTGATCGTCAGAATAACAAGCGCCACCGCCGCACCAAACAGCCCTTGCGCCGTCATAGCCCAATGACTGCGCCGCTCTGACGGGGAGCAGGAGTAGGAGTGCGTGCAGACCATGGGCGGTCGGAACTGGCGGAAAGACTGCCAAGGCAGGGCGCTTCCCATATTTACCTGAAGAAGCGCCGATATTGTAGGCGGGCTCTGGTGGAGATGCCGTAGGTGGCAGAGACCTTCGCCACGTTATTGGACTGGTAGACGACGCTGGTTACGCGTCGAACGAGCAAGGAAGCAAGGCATGCATTTGTTCACACGCAAGGACCTCGAGGAAGCAGCCGCACTCGTCTACCGGCATATGTCACCTACACCGCAATACGTGTGGCCGCAGATCTCGGAAATGGCAGGGGCCGTGGTCTGGATCAAGCACGAGAATCATACGCCGGCCGGCGCTTTCAAAGTCCGCGGCGGAATCACCTTTATGGATTGGCTCCGCCGCAGCGGGGGTTCGGCCAAGGGAATAGTCACGGCAACGCGCGGGAACCATGGCCAGAGCCAGGCCCGCGCGGCGCGGTCAGCCGGTCTTGCCGCCAAGATCGTTGTTCCGCACGGCAATTCGGTCGAGAAGAACGCAGCCATGTGGGCCTTTGGCGGCGAGGTCATCGAGTACGGCCGCGACTTCGACGAGGCCCGTACCGAAGCCCGGCGACTTGCCGCCGAAACCGGCCTATTTCTGGTACCGCCCTTTCACGAAGAAATTGTCCGGGGTGTCTCAAGCTATGGGTTGGAACTCTTCACCGCGGTGCCCGATCTCGATGCGGTCTATGTGCCCATTGGCTGCGGCTCGGGGATTTGCGGCGTCATCGCCGCGCGCGAGGCCCTGGGCCTGAAGACGGAAGTGATCGGCGTAGTTTCGACACACGCGCCGGCCGCGAAGCTCTCCTTCGAGGCCGGCCGGCTGATCGAAACCGAAACGGCGCTGACGTTCGCCGACGGCTTGGCCGTACGCATACCCGTCGAAGAAGCTTTCTCAATGTACTCGAAGGGCGCCTCGCGGATCGTCGCCGTCAGCGACGAGGAGGTTGCCGAAGCGATGCGCCTCATCTACCGCGCGACCCACAATGTCGCCGAGGGTGCCGGCGCCGCGTCACTTGCGGCGATGCTTAAGGAAGCCTCTGCCATGCGCGGCAGAAAAGTCGGCCTTATCTTGAGCGGCGCAAATGTGGACGCCGAGGTCTTCCAGAAAGTACTGGGTGGGGAGACACCACCGGTGGCGACGGTAAGCAAGTGACAGTAGGCGGCACGAGAGCTTAAGGCAGCGATTACTGCCCATACGCTCATCAATTTCGAGTAACCTTTCGCCGGCCGGAGAAAACCGGACCCCCGGCGTACAATCCCAGCCAGGCAAAGCCGATGGTTTCCATCGACTCACTCACCATGTCCTTCGGCGCGTATGTGGCTGTCCAGGATGTCAATCTCAGTGTCTCCGATGGCGAGTTGCTATCGTCGGACGCACCGTATGCGGCAAGAGCACCATACTCAATGCGATCGCCGGCCTCCTGAAACCTGCTGTTGGCATCGTTTCCAGCGATGGTCAGCCGGTGCGCGGGATCCAGAACGACATCGGTTACTTGTTCCAGCAGGATGCATTGCTTCCGTGGAAGACCGCGATCAGAACGTGGAGCTCGGTCCCATGTTCAAGGGTGTCGGCGCTGCCGAACGTCGCAAGCGGTCGATGAGATGGCTCGCGCAAGTTGGGCTAAAAGGTTTCGAGCACCGCAATCCGCATCAGCTTTCCGGCGGTCAGCGCAAGCGCGTGCAAATGGCGCAGTCGCGGATTACAGGGCACCGGGATTTCGGAAGATTGAAAATAATCCGCGAGACCAATTTGATCTATATTGACACCAATCGCTAAACCAATTCTATATTGATCGCACAACGATCCTGATTGGTAGCGAATGGTGGTGAACGTGAAAGCAACTCCGACACTTGAAGCAAGCCGTGCGCCTTCGCAGGCGGCTGTAGCATGCGAAGCTCCCACGCAACTGTTTATCGGCGGCGAATGGGTTTCGGCAAAAGGTGGCCGGACCTTCGATGTTATTGATCCTTCGACTGCGGAAGCCATCGCCACAGTTTGTGATGGCGACATCCCGGATGCAATGGCGGCCGTCGACGCGGCAGAGAAGGCGGCTGCGGTCTGGAAGGCAACGTCGCCGCGGCGGCGCGCAGATGTCCTGATGAAGTGTTTTCACCTCCTTCTCGAACAAGCAGAGTGGCTGGCGCAACTGATCACGGTGGAAAACGGCAAGGCGCTTCCCGACGCGAGATCGGAAGTCGCCTATGCGGCCGAGTTTTTCCGCTGGTATGCCGAGGAGGCTGTGAGGGCTCCCGGAGAATTTGGATCAGCACCTTCGGGCGCAAACCAGATCATCGTCAGCAATGAGCCGATTGGTATCGCCGTATTGGTAACGCCTTGGAATTTCCCGGCAGCGATGGCGACCCGAAAAATTGCGCCGGCATTGGCTGCAGGCTGCACTTGCATCTTGAAGCCGGCAGCCGAGACGCCTCTGACCGCGCTCGCCATTGGAGAACTGATGCGGCAGGCAGGTGTTCCCGCCGGAGTGGTCAATATAGTTCCGACGAAAAAGGCTGGTCCTGTGGTTAGTGCAATGCTGCACGACAAGAGGGTCCGGAAGCTGTCGTTCACCGGCTCGACCGGCGTTGGCAGGATACTGTTGCGCGAGGCCGCGGACCAGGTCGTCAGTTGCTCAATGGAATTGGGCGGCAACGCGCCTTTCATCGTATTCGACGATGCCGACCTGGAAACGGCGGTCGCCGGCGCAATGGTTGCAAAGATGCGCAACGGCGGTGAGGCTTGCACGGCCGCAAACCGCTTCTACGTCCAAAAAGGAATTTCTACTGACTTCATACGCCGCTTCGCGGAGGAGATGGCAGCGCTCAACGTCGGGCCGGGACTGGCACCGGATACGCAGCTTGGACCACTGATCACCGATGCCGCGGTCGTCAAGGTGGAGCGCCTGGTAGACGATGCGATAGCCAAGGGAGCCCAGCTGGTGACAGGCGGTAGCAGGTTGAGCGGCGAGGGTTTCTATTATTTGCCAACCGTTCTCGCCAATGTCTCTCCGGACGCCGAGATTCTTCGCGAAGAAATCTTCGGTCCGGTTGCGCCGGTGATTGTGTTTGATACCGAGGACGAGGTCGTCGATCTGGCCAACGACACCGAATACGGGCTTGTATCCTATATCTTCAGCCGAGACCTCAAGCGTGTGCTTGCGGTCGCCGGCAGGCTGGAAAGCGGCATGGTCGGGATTAACCGCGGTGTCGTTTCCGACGCTGCGGCGCCGTTCGGCGGCATGAAGCAGAGTGGCCTCGGCCGCGAAGGCAGCCATCACGGCATGCTCGAATACCTGGAAACGAAGTACATCGCCGTCACCTGGTAGGTCGTTGCGAGCACCGCCGGTTACTGGTTGACGATCAGGTGCCGAGGTCAGGGAGGCTCCGAAGACGGAACAATGACGCAGGTATATGTAGCAAGAATAGGAGAGATGAATGTCCCTACTGAAAACCATCGACCCGGATCCATCCTTCGAGCCGAAGCATAGAACTGCCGAGCCGGATCGCCTCATTTCGGGCAGCCCCGCTTTCAAGACGTGGCTGCAGGACACCGCCAAGGACGGCAAGGTCAATATCGGTGTTTTCGAGGCGACGCCCGGTGAAACGCACTCCATCAAGGGCGAAACCTTCGAATTTTGCCATCTTATACACGGTGTGATCGAACTGACGGAGAAGGACAAGAACCCGGTCATTTATCGAGCCGGCGACAGCTTCGTGATGAAGCCGGGCTACGTCGGGGTCTGGAAGACGATCGAGACGGTGCGGAAGATTTTCGTCACCGTCACCTGATCATTCGAGCAAACGATGCCGTCATAACGTGCATCTTCGCATCTGCAGGCGGGACGGGGCGTGGCGGCAGGCAAGCCGTTTCGGTCGCCGAGATTTGAACCTGATGGGCGGTTTGTCCGTCGCTCTTTACTCGTCGTCCGGTACGGCCAGGAGTCTCGCTTCTCCGCCGCGGCTTCATAGATCCTTCGCTCTTATCAATGGTGAGCAGGAGACCTACGAATGGATGAACTCATGCAAACGGAATCGATCATTCTTGCCCCTTTCGAGGCTCATCATGTGGGCGGAGCCCTCGCGCTGTCGCGTGCAGTGGGTTGGGCGCACAGGAGGGAAGACTGGGAAATGATACGGTCTCTGAGCGAAGGACGCGTTGCGCTCGCCGGCGACCGGGTTGTGGGTACCGCCCTCATGACTCCCTTCGGCGACACCTGCTCTGCCATTAACATGATTATTGTCGATGAAAGCCAGCGAGGCCTGAGGGTGGGAAGAAAATTGACCACCGCCGTGTTGGAACTCGCTGGTGAGCGTGAATGCCGATTGACGGCGACGAATGACGGCTTCCCTCTATATGAAAAACTCGGATTCGTCGCGACACACCAAATCATTCGCCACCAGGGGGTCGCTAGCCACGTCGATGCTCCTGGGAATGTTGAGTGGATCGGGCCTGACGCGCTGCCGGCAATCAAAGCGCTCGATCGTATGGCATTCGGGGCCGACCGTGACGCGATATACAACGTCCTAGCGATGGAGGGGAGTTTCGCCGCCATCCGGAAAGGTGATCGTATCGTCGCATTTGCGGCAACCCGGTTGTTCGGAAAGGGTGAAGTCGTCGGGCCCGTCGTTGCGGAAAGCCCGGAACAGGCGAGGGACTTGCTTGCCTTCATCCTCTCGGGCAAGGAAGGTCGCATTGTAAGAGTCGATATCCCTGAACAGACCGGCCTTTCGTCATCGCTTGCGGATTGGGGGCTGCCTAAGGAGGGTAGCGTCGTTGCGATGGTTCGCGGTGCGGCGGGTCGATCTGAAACACCGGCCGTCCAAATTTTCTGCCTTGCGAGCCAAGCTATTGGCTGACAGAAAATCCGAAGTGCGATGCGGCGACATTGGACAGATGTGACTGCCACAGGCAAAAAGCGTCTCGCCGCAAAGGCGTCCGCGCGCGTGGCGATCACGAAGATGCACTGAATATTCCGGCAAGGTCGATTATCCGAATTCCCGCGAAACAAGAGCCGCAAACGCTTTTTCATCGTCCTTTACGTTTATGCTGCGTGTCAACAGGTACGACCATTCTGACGGGCGGCTCCTTAGATGCAATGCTGGCTGTCTTCCACAGCATTGCCGCAGCGCTCCGAGGGCTGGCCCGATCTGAGTCTGCATTGGCGTTTTCCCTTTCTAGCCTTGAGCATGGCGCTCCCGCTCTCGCAACATCCACGGCTCCGCCGCTTTGAAATGATGGGCACCCATAGCCTGTTCTTCAGTTGTGGTCTCTCATCATTCCAGCGGCACGAGATGTCGGCTGTCGAGGTCTGGTACACTGGAGCATGCTTTCAAGCGGCAAATGCACTTTGATCAGGGGCGATTTCAGGACGACGAAGGTGAAGTACTTGTCAATGCCGATCTCCAAATCGAGGAGCTGTTCAATGATCGTCTGGTACTCGTCGATTCCGGTGGTGACAAATTTTACGAGATAGTCGTAGCCTCCCGAAACCAAATGGCACTCGATAACCTGATCGACCTTCTCGATAGCGCTGATAAATCTCGCGAAGTCCCGCTGACGGTGGTTTTTCAGCGTGATTTCGGTGAACACCGTCAGCGTCTGACCCAGTTTTGCGATATTGATCTGCGCAGAGTAGCCCTGAATATAGCCCATCGCCTCCAGCTTTCTTACCCGCAACAAACAGGGACTTGGCGAGAGGTTGACCACTTCCGAAAGCTCGACATTCGTCATCCGGCCATTCGTCTGCAGTGCGTTCAGTATCTTGACGTCAATCCGATCAAGTTTCATTGGCTAATTCCCACTGATGAGGATGGCGCCGGCGAAATGGCTTCCTTGCTTTGTGATCGTTCCAAGTCATCGTCGGCCACGTGTCTCTAGAAAATCGAAGAGTGGATCGCGTCGCAGACGGCCTCGGTAACCTCCCGGGTAGTGGCTGAACCGCCCACGTCGGGAGTAAGGATTCCGTGGCTCAAGTTGACTGCCGGCGACCGTTACCGGGCATGCGATTGGCGTCGAACCCGCGTCGCCGGCATCCTCAGCGCCGCCCGAGAGGCGGTCTTTTCCGAAACGTCACATTCCCAGGGAGCGCTGGTCAGCGTTGATCGAGCAATTTGATCTGGAGATCTTCCCAATGCTCCTGGAATGCATCCCGCGCCGTATCGTAGTGACGGCTCCTCAAGCTGTTGATGAGCCGCTCGTGTTCTTCCGCCATTTCTTCAGCGGTGGAGTAGAAATCCTGCCGCTGTGCGAGAAGAAGCTCGATCTCGCCCTCAAGGTCCGAGTAGGTCCGCTTGAGCCGAGGGCTACCGCTGGAGGCGATGATCGCCCGGTGGAAGTCGCGGTCCGCAGCAACCAGCAAGGATCTGTCGGAGGACAGCGTCGACCTGTGCATGACATCGACCGCCTCCAGCGCCTGAGAGGGGATAATGCCGGTCAGCACGATCAGACGTATGGCCTCGCCCTCAATGGCGCCGCGCACCCGCGTGATATCGACAATATCGTCTGGCCCGAATTCTGGCACCACAAAGCCCCGGTTCGGTATCTGACGCAACAGACCTTGCGTGACGAGCACCTGGGCTGCTGTACGGAATGTGTGCCGCGAGGTCGAATGCTCTTCGCACATCTTCACGTCGCGTAGGAACTCGCCCGGTTGGAAGTCCCCTGACAAGATTCGCCGTCGCAAGGCGTGAGTCAGGACCTCCACTGCGCTGCTGGGCGGCTCGACGTTCATCTCTGGATCTTCGGCTCGGTTCTTGGCGGGCAGCGACGGCATGGCTTTGGCTTTGCTCGTTGTTTATGTCGTATACCTACGCCACATGCGGCGGCGCAGGGCAAGGGAGATGACATCGTACCTCTGCGCTGCATGCTGGCGGCTCCTAGATCTGCACGGACCGAAGCGCCTCGTCGACGCCTTCGAGCAAACGCGCCGCGTTGGCCGATGTGAAGATGAGCGGGGGCCTGATCTTCAGGATATGTGCGTCCGCTCCCGTCGCGGAAATAAGGATGCGCCTGTCGCGCAGGGCATTGACCGCCGCAAGCGCTCGGTCCATGTCGGGTGTTTTCCGGTCTCTGTCCGTAATGAGTTCAACGGCGAAATAGAGGCCGGCCCCACGAACATCGCCGACAAATTCGTATTTTTTCTGCAGACTCCGGAGGCCGTCGAGAATTTCGCCGCCGACCTTGACGGCATTGTCCAACAGGCCTTCCTCGAGAATCGTGTCGAGCACGGCTCTTGCTGCGGCGATAGCGACGGAGTTGCCGCCAAACGTATTGAAGTAGCGCATGCTGGATCCGAATTCGGCAACGAGTTCGGGCCGCAGCACCACGCCGGCAACGGGATAGCCGTTGCCCATGGGTTTGCCCATTGTGACGATATCCGGATCGACTTTGTGACGGTTGTGGCCCCAAAGATGGGTGCCGGTCCGCCCGAATCCGGATTGCACCTCGTCGGCAATGAACAGGCCACCAGCCTTGCGCACAACTTCCGCCACCGGCGCCAATACGTCCGTCGGATCGACGTAGAGACCATCGGAAGAGAAGACGGAATCTGCGATGAAGGCCGCTAGTCCGCCGCCATGCCGCTCCATGTCGGCGATCTGTCGTGCGACATCCTCCGCCATCCGCCGGCCGATTTCCTCGACGGGCAGGCGATAGGAATCCGGCGCGGCAACCGTGCGAAGATAGGGATCCAAAGCCGACTTCCTGCCGAGCGACGGCGAGATTGCCGCCACCGCGCCGCTGTTGCCGTGATAGGCTTCCGCCGTGACGATGACGCCGGTTTTGCGTGTGTGGTAGCGTGCGATCCGCAAGGCGAGATCGTTGGCTTCCGAGCCCGTGCATGTGAACATCGCGCATCCGGTCCGGCCGAGTTCGCCACCGAACGTATTGATCAGGGCTTCGGCATAGTCCAGTAGCGGCTCCTGCATGTAGCGCGTGTGGGTACAGAGTACCTCGAGCTGCTTCTGGATCGCCTCGACGACACGCGGATGAGAGTGACCCAGCGAAACCACGTTGTTGTAGGCATCAAGATATTCGTTACCGTGCTTGTCATAGAGGAAGACGCCCTTCGCACGGCAGATCTCAACTGGCGACTTGTAGAAGAGCCGATAAGCAGGCCCGAGCAGCCTTTGCCGCCTGGCGACATGCGCCAGATCTTCACTTGTGAGATGAGACGTGTCCTGAGGGTTGAAGCCATTTGGCATGTCGCCACGGAAGCCCTTGGGCAGGGTAGTCGCTTGTTTGGACATTGTCGTTCCTATCGTGCCAGAAGATCGCAAATCTGTGCGGTCGAAATTGAGTGAAACCACTCGAGGTGGGCCCAGCCGGCTTCTGTATTGCGCAGGATATAGCGGCCATTCTCGGGGAAGATCTCTGCGCGCCAGCATGTCAGCAGCGCACGAACCGCAAGACGTCCCATCGACAGGAAGGGAATGAGCCGGAGCTCCTCATCCGTCAGTTCGGCATGGCGGAGATAACCGCGCAGAACGTCGCGCGCTTCGTCGAACAGGTCTCGCCGGTTCCCATGGTCGAACGTTTTTGGCATCTGGTTCATCAACGCCGTAGAGACATCGACGGCGATGGCGGTACGAACCGCATCGCCGAAGTCGATGACGCCGGTCAGGAACTGTGGATTGGTGTGATCGACGACCAGGTTCGACGTATTGAAGTCGTTGTGGAGCACTTGCCGCCGGCACAGATCGAGCTTCGGCTTGATTTCGGCAAACCGCTCGAGTGCACGGACGGTCCAGGCCCGCTTGCCGCCCTCAGGGATGAAACTCAGCAGATCGGTCAGGTCGAGCAGATGGGTGACGTCCCATGCCACCGTCCGGCCGTCCGCGGGGTGCGAGAAATCGGCCATGGAATGACGCAGTTTTGCCAGGATTTCGCCGATCCGTTCACGCTGTGGAGCTGTGCAAGATGTCCGGTCGAGCGGGGTGCCGGCAAGGAAGGTAATAAGACGCACGACTCGCCGCTCGCCGCCACTCGTAGTGACAATCGGCAACTCCGCCCCGTCGACATCGCGAAATGTGCGGGGGATTGGTAGATCAGGGGCTCGCTGCTCCAGATGACGCATCAGCGACACCTGGAAATCGAGTTCCTCGATCCGCTCCGAAGGATGAGCGATCTTCAATACAAACTTCCCCTGGGCGGCGCAGTCGAGGAGGAACGTGTCGTCCTTTTCTGTTTCAAAGCGCGTTGCCGAGCCGCGCGTGCCATATAGTCGCTCGGCAATTCGTTCGGCTTCTGCAGTGCCCACGGTATGGCACGCCTCGGAAAGCTCAGGGACGCGGGCTGGCCCGCATTGATGCTTGTAACCCATCTTCAAACTCATTCCCGTCCTGCCTCGGAAGGGCAGTTTCGATGACCTCAGTATGTCATACTTCAATTTTTGTACAACAATTTATTTCGATGACGAAGGGGATCAATTTCAGCTTTTTTGATGACTTCAAGCTTGCCCAAGAAGAAAAGCATTGTTTATTCAACGCAATAGGTGGCTGCTGATGGCTGTTTTAGTGGCGAGGCGCACACGTCGCCGGGAAATTTCAGGGCCGAAGGTCCAAAAATTGTTGGACAATCGGTTGCCATTGTCCAAAAGTTATGCCAGTGTGCTCCCACTGGTCGGAATGCAGCGAACACGTCGGATTGATCCGCTTTAGTGGATTGGCCAGGTATCTGAAAAGGCAGAGGAAATTGACCAGATTCGCAAAGGTACCTGCCGCGTCCGCATTGGGGGTCCGTCGGGACCGCGACCTCTTAGACAGGCGGCATGCCCGCCACATGACCTTGGATAGGCACACCGTGCCATGAAAATTGGAAGGAATACATCCGATGACTGAATTTCGACCGAAGTACGTGACCTTCGACTGCTACGGAACGCTCACCAATTTCGACATGGCCGGCGCAGCGCGACGCGTCTACGGCGAGCGCCTCTCCCCTGAAGCGATGTCAGCCTTCATCGAGGCTTTCAGGGGCTATCGCCTTGACGAGGTGCTGGGCCCATGGAAACCGTTCGTCGAAGTGGTTCACAATTCAATCGAACGCAGTTGCAAACGTATCGGTATCCCGTTCAAACCCGAAGACGCGCAACGGATCTATGATGAGGTGCCAACCTGGGGTCCGCACCCGGACGTTCCGGCTGGCCTGTCCAAAGTGGCCAAGGAAATTCCGCTGGTCATCTTGTCGAACTCCATGAAAAGCCTGATCATGTCGAACGTGGAAAAACTGGGCGCACCCGTCCATATGGTAATCACGGCAGAAGAAGTCGGGGCATACAAACCTCTGATGAAGGGCTTCGAATACATGCTCGACAAGCTCGGCTGCGGACCGGAAGACATCACTCATGTGTCCTCATCCTTCCGCTACGACCTGATGACTGCCTATGACCTGGGCATCAAGAGCAAGGTCTGGGTCAACCGCGGCCATGAGCCGGCCAATCCTTTTTACGAATACACCGAGATCAAGGACATCGGTGGGCTAGCCGCCGCCGTTGGCCTGGAGCCAGCCCTCAAGCGTGCTTGAAAACAGGGCTCAGGCGCTGTTGCTATGATGAGAGGGGGCGCTCCGTTCGCCTCCTTCTTATCGTTCGAAGGAAACAAGCACGGCCTTTCGCAAACTCCTCCCTCAGGCGTGGCCAGCTGTCCCGGGGCACTTCGGAACCCCCTGGTTCGTGCTGCTGGTCGGCATATATTGCAAGACGCTGGACAGCGTCGGCTAGGAAAATCTGTCCTGCACTGGCCTTCCCGCACGGTCAGAGACCGCCTACCTTCACTGTGGAGCCGTCAAAGAAGCGCGACAGCCGAAAGGGCGCGGGATCGACGCAAGGCCTATCGTTCGCAACCAGGTCGGCTGCCAGGCGGCCGACGCCCGGGCCAATGCCGAAGCCATGGCCGGAACCGCCCGCGGCCAAATAAAGCCCTTTCACATGATCGGACGCCGAGATGACGGGCACCGCGTCCGGTGTGCAATCCACATAGGCGCCCCAGCTGTCGGCGATCTCAATGCCCCTTAGTGCCGGGAACTGTTCGGTGACGCCTTTCAGAATAGCCGCGATCGTCCTGCGGCTCGGTCTTGGATCGAGAACGCGGATTCGCTCGAACGGCGAAACCCCATTCTCGTTCCAGCGGGCGAAGGCTTCCGGTCCGTGAAACATCGATCTCCCAATGCCGATCTGGACCGCTTTCAGTCGCTTCAGAAACATCGGCATGAACCAGCGCGCATAGCGGAGGCCTTGCGGCGTGATATCCAAGGTCGCCCTGCCGCTGATCGCAAGCGTGTAACTGCCATCCAGCCTGCGGGTCAGCGAGCACTCCGGTGTATAAATCGCCTCGCCGAGACTCGTTGTAGGGCGTGTACGAATTGCGGTTTGGCGCACGCTTGCCTGCGGGAACTGTACGCCGTACTGGCGACAGAACAGGGAGGCCCACGCACCGCCGGCGTTCAGAACGGCCTGCGATCTGATGATACCTTTTTCCGTGATGACGCCCGCAACTGCACCATTGACGATATCGAGGCCTCTCGCAGCGCATTCCTGGTGGATCGTCGCTCCGAACTTCCGGGCACCATTCGCGATCGTCGGCGCCGCAATGGCCGGCTCGCCCTTCCCATCATCGACGGAATGGACGCCGCCAAGCCACCGGCGGCCTTGCGCGGGAATTCTGTCATGCGCCTCCTGGGCAGTCAGCATCTTCGTATTGACGTTGAATTGCCGGGCAAGATCAAGCCATTGTTCCCATTCCGCCAGCTGCTGCGGGTTATCTGTCGCATAGAACAGGCCGCATTGGCGGAAGCCGACGTCTTCGTCGATTTTCGCAGCAAATTGGTCCCACGCCTGCATGGAAACCCCCGAGAGCGGCAGTTCGCGCTCATCGCGGTTCTGCCGCCGGCACCATCCCCAGTTTCGGCTTGACTGCTCACCCCCGACATATCCCTTTTCAATCAAGGCAACGGAGAGCCCCCGCTCTGCGAGAAAAAATGCCGCCGATGCGCCGATAATGCCGCCGCCGATGACGACGACGTCGGCCTTGGCTGGAAGCTCTTGATCGCTCTGTATGCGTTTGAGGAATGGTGACATCGTGGCTGACCTGAATTGATTAGTCGGAGCTGTTTTCTGTCTGCCGCGCCGGAGCGTCTCGCGCGAGAACGGCGACCGCGTCGATCTCGACGAGATAGCCGTAGTGCAGTTCGGGCACCGGAACCACTGAGCGCGCCGGGCGCGCCTCTCCCAGCCGCGCTGCATAAACCTGGTTGAAGCGCGGCCAGTTGCTGACGCCAACGATGTAGGCCGTCACCCTGACGAGATTGCCCGGGCTGCCGCCTGCGGCTTCGAGAACCGCCAGCATATTCTCGATAGCCTGCCCCGCCTGCGTCTCGAACTCATTGTCGGGAAGCGGCGCCCCATCCGGCCGAATCGGGAGCTGCCCTGATATATATAGATGCTCGCCCGCCAGTTTGGCCTGGACATAATGACCCGCAGGGCGGGGCGCGAGGTCGGTATAGATGGTCACGACGTCCGACATCACCAGCCTCCGAAGCGCGGCCAGCAGGTCTCAACTGCATGCGAGCCACCGCGGACAACATGATAGACTGAGTGCTGTGCTGCGGTTGCGCAAGCATGGTTCGGCAGGATCCGCACCCTGTCTCCGACCGCCAGGTCAGGCAGGCGAGCGTCCGACCCGGGTCGCACGGCTATAATTCCATGCTCCTGATTTGCATCGGCAACAATGATGTCGAGATAGGCGTTGCCCTCGAGGTCGCAGACGAGGCCGTATCCCTGATCGACGGCCTGCTTGCCGGTGCCACGGTCACGCGACAGCGACATCCATCCGCCATCGGTGATGATCCAACCCTTTTCTCGCTGATGGCCGATTACCGTCGCCAGAACGCTGAGCGCGATGTCGTCGACTTGGCAAATGCCGATGCCTGCCATTACCAGATCGAAGAACACGAACACGCCGGCGCGGACTTCGGTCACTCCAGTAAGGTCCTTCGCGTGGTGGGCCGTTGGCGTCGAACCGACACTGACGACCGGGCACGGCAGACCCGCATCGCGCAGAAGACGCCCGGCATCAACAACGGCCAAGCGCTCCGCTTCCGCATAACGCTTCTGCTCCGCGACGCCCCCACCCTTATAGCTATCCCCAGCATGGGTCAGAACGCCACGCAGCTCAGCCCCTGCCGCCAGGATCTTTCCGATCTCCAGCAACTGAGCATGATTGGCGGCCACCACACCCGAGCGATGGCCATCGCAGTCGATCTCGATCATGGCTGGGATCCGCTTTCCGGCGTCTCGGGACGCCGCGGCAACCGCCTGCGCCTGCTCGAGGGTATCCAGTACGACCACGAGATCGACGCCCTTGGAGCGCAGCTCAACGACACGTGCAAGCTTTGCCGGCGCGATGCCGACCGCATAGATCATGTCGCGAACCCCATCGGCCGCGAATTTCTCGGCTTCCTTTAGAGTGGAAACCGTCGCCGGTCCCTCGGGCGCACTCATGACCCGCCGGGCCACGTCGATAGACTTCGCGGTTTTCAGATGCGGTCGAAGCGACACGCCCATGCCATCGAGCCGGTTCCGGAGACGGGTGATATTCCGGTCCATCCGCTCCGCGTCGAGAACCAGACAGGGCGTTTCCAGCGTCTCGAGGGTGGTCGTGGCCGCTAAGCGAGTGGAGGGGTCGAACGTCGTTAGATCCATCTATCTGATCTCCAAATTCGAAATTCACCTTGGCGCTAAACGGTAAAGATCGAAATTAATGGTTGGTGAAGGTTCGATTCAGCGGGCTATTAATGGTGACAGCGTGATATCACCCGCGTCAGCCTGAATCCGCGTGAGCACGTCGATCTCCATCTCGACCTCCAACCGCAGATTGGAACTGCCTGAGAACGCCCCATTGAAAGCCGCCGTGCCGATGGTAAAACCTGCGGCTCCGGATCGTACGACGGCCGCCATCCTTTCGGGACTGTCGATCGATCCGGCAACGACGACAGGCTTTTCGACCGCTTCGCACACGCACGTCATCAACGCTTCGACATCGCCGTTGAAGCGATAGGCGAGCAGATCGAGACCGCTCACACCCTGGATCGCCGTCAATTGCCGGGCACTTTCCACAATTGTTTCGATCGTCCCTTCGAGCCTGCTCGGATGTCCCACGATCTTGCCGGGGAAGGGATAGTACTGGATGTTCCTCCCAGCGATAATTGGCAAAACGACATTCGGTCGGGTTCCACCCATCAGAATGTCGACGCCAAGGTCAACGGCGGCCTGCGCGGACCGGCGCTCACTCTCCTCGTCGAGGCTGACAACTTCCAAATAGAGCGTCGCGCCCGCCCTCTTGATCGCAGAAGCAAGGCCCAAAAGTTCATCGAACGGGAGGCCAATATCCTTGAACCCCACATGTTTGATGCCTGCGGCAAGCACATCCTTGAGGCGCTCGGCCGCGTCGGCAACGGTCCGATCCTGATTGGTCAGCATGAAAATGAAGTCGGGAGTCTGGGGCATCGAAAGCGCTCCTAAATTGCGTTGAGAAGCAGGGCCTGATCGAAGGCATAGCGAAGAGAGGAATGGTCGGCCGTGCCCCGGCCCGCGATATCGAATGCGGTGCCGTGATCGACGCTGGTACGGATGAAGGGCAAGCCGATGGTGACGTTGACGCCATTGTCGATGCCGAAATACTTGACCGGAATGAGCCCCTGATCGTGGTATTGTGCAACGACGATGTCGAACTCGCCCTTGCGGGCCCGCATGAAAATCGTGTCTCCGGGCCACGGGCCGGAAGCGTTTATTCCACATTCCTGAGCGCGCCTGATCGCCGGCGCGATGATGTCGAGATCTTCACGCCCGAACATGCCGTTTTCACCGGCATGGGGATTGAGGCCGGCGACCGCAACGCGGGGCGAGGCGATGCCATAGGCCTTGCCTGCCTTGTGCGCCAATTCGATCGTTCTGAACACCGAATCCTGCGTCACCAAGTCGATTGCGTCGCGCAACGACACGTGGATCGTCACAAGAATGACACGCAACTCGTCGTTGGCCAGCATCATCGCAAACTTGTCGGTCCCCGACCGTTCGGCGAGGATTTCGGTGTGGCCGGGATAATTGAGCCCGGCCTTCTTCATTGCCTCCTTGTTGATCGGAGCGGTCACGATTGCCCCGATGTTTCCTGCCAGCGCTTCGTCGATCGCTCGCACGACATAGTCGTAGCTTGCGCGCCCGGCGCGAGCGTCCACCTGACCGATCGGCATATCGTCCGGCAGATCCGAGATATTGAGTACGGGTATGAGCGTCGCGTCGGGGACCGCCTCATCGACCGACGCGATGGGCTGCACTTGGAGAGGAAGAGCCAAGGCCCGAACCGCGCGTTCCATCACCTTTGCGTCGCCGATCACCACCGCCTGCTCCGGCAGTCCGTCCGCGAAAACGCGCGCGATGATTTCCGGGCCGATTCCACAGGGATCGCCCATCGTTATGCCAGCAGGTTTTTTCATTTCTTATCTCCAAGCCAGAGGCCCCGAAGCAACTCGGCTGATTTCAGCAGGATATTGGACGAGCCGAAGCCGCCCGCCTTTGTGATGATGTGAACAGGATGGGGGCCGTTCGTGCGGCCCACCGGGATGCCCGGCTCGACCTCGCCGAGGAGATTGAGAGAGCCGATCTCGAGTTCCTTCAGAACAGATTCGGCGGTGTCACCGCCAGTCAGGAAGAGTCCGGTCACCGGATAATGCTCCATAATCGCGCGGACAGCCTTGCCAAGAGCGATTGCGATGGACCGAGGAGCGGCGGAGGTACCACGGTCCGACGTGGTTAGAATAACGTCACCGCTGGTTCCGGATTGTCTGTATTGGGCAGCGGCGTTTTCGGCTGCGAGGTCGGCCGAGCGAGACGCCACCTCTGCGTCGATGATGATCTGCCGGACGGTGCCAGTGCTCATCAGCCGTGAGCATTGCTCGCGGCTCAGGGGATTGACGCTGCCAACGACGAAGAGATTGATCGCCGCCGCGAGGGGCAACAGTGTGGGGTCATCGGCGCGACCCACATAGTCTGCCAATGCGATTGCCAGTCCTGGAGAACCGCACCAAAGGATGGACTTCGGATCCGCCGCCGATTTCACCAGCCGGGCCAGATCTTCCTGCGTTGTTGCATCGGCGATCAACAACTTCCGGTGATCCGCGGTCAGTTCGCCGGCCTTCAATACACGGAGTTCCGCAAGCCCAAGGTGACGGATCTCAGCCTGCGGGATATCTCGAAACAGATACCGAAGGTGCGAGTCCGCTATGGGGTGGAGCGGGTCCTTTGCAAACTCGGTTTCCTCCAACGGCACGCCATGAAGAAGCTGACGCCCTCCTTTAGTAGCGCGTCCGCCTGCAGGGAAAGCTGGAGCGACAACTGCGATGGTCCGGCCAGACGCCGCGAGCGCGGCTTCTATCTCAGCTCCAACGTGGCCGCGAATGGTGGAATCAACGGTATTGTAAAGAATTTCTGCGGATGCCAGGCTTTTTGCCGCCTGTGTCGCCCGATCGACAGCGTCCTTCACGGATGCGGCCCGGCTTGCCTTGTTAATAGAGATGATCGCCACATCTTCCGGCGATGATCGCCGGTAATCGGTGAAGACAAGGCATCTGTGCCCCATACTCACGAATGGTGCGGCGCCATCCGTTGCACTTGTCAGATCATCGGCCAGAATTCCTACCTTCAAAGTCGCCGTCCTATCGGTTTTCGTGTGACGAGGAGATGCTAGCGCTATTGCTTTTGCCGGAAAAACGATCAATTCTGACTGAAATCCGTCACTTTAACTCACAGATATGGCCGCACGATTCCCATCTTTATCCGCGCTCAGAGTGTTTGAAGCAGCTGCACGGCATTTGAATTTCGGGCGTGCCGGCGATGAATTGTTCGTTACACACAGCGCGGTCAGCAAACAAATCCGCTTGCTTGAGGACGACTTGGGAGTGGCCCTTTTCGAACGAAGAAACAGGGCCGTTTTTCTGACCGATCCAGGGCGGCGTCTGCTAATGACGATGAGCGAAGTGTTTCGCCAGATCAACGAGCGTTGCGACGAAATCAAGGGTGGCGGCTCGGCACCCCTTGTACTTTCATGTGAACCGACATTCACGCAGCGCTGGCTGATTCCGCGCCTTCCGTTGTTTAACGCACTTCATCCTGAGATTGAGGTTCACGTCTTTGCCGCCGGTGGCCCTGTGAACTTCGACAGAAGTCATATAGATCTGGCGCTACGGAGAAGCGATTTCAGCTGGCCGCCGGAACTGTTTGTGGAAACGGTAGTCGAAGAACGCGTCGGCCCCGTGTGCGCGCCAAGGCTGTTAGCTTCCGGCAGAGATGAAATCCTCTGCTTGCCTCGCATTCATTCGGCCACCCGTCGAGATGCGTGGACGCGGTACATCTCCGACAACCAACTCGCAGATCCAAACCCACCCGGCAGCCAGGTCTTCGAGCATTTCTATCTGAGTATCGAGGCGGCAATCGCTGGGCTGGGTGCTGCGATCGGCCCAGAGCCGCTCGTCGCCGACGCTGTGGAAAGCGGGCAACTGGTGGCTCCCCACGGGTTTTCCGGCAACGGCTACAGCTACATCCTGTTGAGCCGACTTCCTTTCGAAGACGATGCCAGAAAACGAACCTTCCTCTCCTGGCTTCGGCGACAGGTTGCTCCCTGAAGCGCGCAATTTGGCAACACTTCGGCGCCGACCTCTGCGTCAAATGGCGAGAACGCATCCGAGACCGTCACGGCGGGACACGTGAGAACACGCCTGGAGACCAATTGCTCAGACCAATCTCTCAAATGCTAGGTCCGAGTATGTTGGTTCTGGCTTCAATGATGTGGTCGTACATCGTTCGCTCGGCCTCTCTGCTGTCACGATCCTTGATTGCGTCCAGGATAGCCTGATGGCTGACGATATAGGCCGTCATGCGCTCTGAGGTCAGCGATTGTTCTTTCATCTTCCCCCAGAGGTTTCCCGCCCGTACTGCGTGTATGCCTTCATAGAGGGAGGCAAGAAGACCGTTACGCGCGGCTTGGACGATGATGCGATGAAAAACGGCGTCCCACTTCTCGAACTCGCCCATAGATTCCGACGCATTGCCCCGGGCGATTGATTTCTGCATTTCTTCGACTTCCTGTCTGGTCGCGCGTAATGCTGCCAATGCCGCGATCTTGGGTTCTATGATCAGCCGAGCCTCAAAGACTTCCGCCGGATAGGTGCGGAATGTGTCTCCTTCATAGGTAGCCGGCGGGCGAAGGGCGCTCGAGCTCACACCGCTGCCAGCGATAAAGGTGCCTCTGCCGACGTGCCTGATAAGGCGGCCTTCCTTCTCCAGCGAACTGAGCATCCTCCTAAGGGCGGTACGCGGCAGCCCGAGTTTCAGCGCCAGGTCGCGCTCCGGGGGGAGTCGATCACCTGGTTCCAGACCTTCCGCTTCAATGAAGTCTTTCAACACCACGCTCATATGACCTCCAACAAATATTTTGCGAAACCAATTTGATCTATATTGACACCAATGGCAAGACCAATCTTATATTAGTCACAGAACCAAAGCCGATTGGTTGCAAATGAGATCCTAGAATAAGCTGTGCACCGCTCGAGAGGCAATGAGCAGCACGCGTAAGACAGCGGCCAAACCTCAATTTAGAAGCTGCGCAACAAGGGAGTTATATCGATGGCCATTATGACCGAGGCTGTTAGAGCAGACGACGCAGCGCTTTCGGTGCGCGCCCTGACAGTCGACCTCCCGAAAGGCATGGAAAGGGCTCATGCCGTCGAAAATGTATCCTTCGACCTCAAGCGTGGCCAAATCCTTTGCATCATCGGTGAGTCTGGATCGGGCAAGTCCGTAACCGCAAACACAATCATGGGTCTCTTGCCCAAGATTATTCCGGTCTCTTCGGGTGCGATCAATCTCGATGGAACGACTATAGTCGGCGCGCCGGCAAAAAAGTTGCGCCAGCTGCGCGGCCGCGTCGTGTCGATGATCTTTCAGGATCCGCTTTCGGCGCTTAACCCATTGATGACGGTGGGCGAGCAGGTTACTGAAGTGATGGCGGCCCATGGTGTGGGCAACAAGGCCTCGCGCCGTGACCGCGCCCTCCAATTGTTGACTGAAGTGGGCCTGCCGGATCCGGAATTGATGTACCACCAGTATCCCTTCCGGCTTTCCGGTGGTCAACGCCAGCGGGTCATGATCGCGATGGCGCTGGCCCTTGAGCCGACCGTGCTGATAGCAGACGAACCCACGACAGCCCTTGACGTAACCACGCAGGCGCAGATCCTGAAGCTCATCCGAGACATCCAACGCCGCAAGGGAATGAGCGTCATGTTCATCACCCACGACTTCGGGGTCGTGGCAGAAATCGCCGACAGTGTCGTTGTTATGGAGAAAGGGCGGATTGTCGAGCAGGGCACCGCCGATCAGATTCTCAAATCACCCAGCCACCCCTACACCCAGCGCTTGATCGCAGCCGTTCCGCGCCTCACGGGCGAGGACAGAAAACTCAAGGTGCAAACGAGCGACGAGGCAATTCTGACCGTCAAAGGCTTGTGCAAGACTTATCGCAGCGGCGGTGCGCTGTTCGGAAGTCAGCGTGTCGTGCCTGCAGTGCAGGACGCCTCATTCACCTTGGCTGCTGGCCGCACCCTTGGCATTGTCGGCGAAAGCGGCTCCGGAAAGTCGTCGTTGGGGAGACTCCTGATCAAGCTTCAGGACAGCGACAGCGGTCAGATCCTGTTTGAGGGCAAGGACATCGTCAAGCTCTCTGAATCCCAGTTCCGGCCGCTGCGCCCTCGGATTCAGATGATTTTTCAGGATCCCTTTGCCTCGCTCAATCCGCGCTCAACTATCGGTCAGATTTTGACCGTCGGACCCGTCGCACATGGGATGCCCTACGCGCAGGCGCGCGACGAAGCGCGGGCGTTGCTATCTCATGTCGGTCTCGATGCTGGCGCCTTCGGCCGCTACCCGCACGAATTTTCGGGTGGTCAGCGCCAGCGCATCGGCATCGCGCGGGCCTTGATGTTCAAGCCCAAGCTGCTGATTGCCGACGAAGCAGTCTCCGCGCTCGACGTGTCCATCCAGGCCCAGATCCTCAAGCTGCTTGACCAAATCCAGCGCGAGACCGGCGTATCAATGGTCTTCATCACCCATGATCTTCGTGTCGCCAGCCAGATCTGCGACGAAATTGCTGTGATGCAGAAGGGCCGGGTCGTCGAGCGCGGCCCGCCGTCTCAGATTTTCCTGAAACCGCAATCCGATTACACGCGTGAACTTGTGGCAGCAATCCCAGGAGAACGAAGCAGAGACAATTGCGAAAGTGTAATCGGCTCACGGCAGTAGGTTCCTAATGAGCAAAAAGAGAGGGAATGAAATGACAAAAGAGTCTACGACCAAAACGAATATTTCTCGGCGCGACGCACTGCGCCTCATGGCAGCCGGCGGCATTGCATGCTTTGCTGCCCCCAACCTGATCGGCAAGCCTGACATTGCCTGGGCACAGGACAAGAAACCTGCCGGTCGCGTCGTGGTCGGGCTTTCGCAGGAACCGACCGTGTTCAATCCGCTCATGGCACATATCGAAACGGACGATGCGGTCCATTTCTCGCTCTTCGACGCCCTCTTTCGCATGGATCCGCAAGGCGTGCTTCAGCCCAATCTTGCGCTAGAAGTGCCCACACAGAAGAACGGCGGAATCTCGGCGGATGGCCTGAACTGGCGCGTTCGCCTGCGTGATGATGTTCGCTGGCATGACGGCAAGCCGTTTACGGCTGAAGACGTGAAGTTCACCCTTGAACTGATCATCAATCCGAAATTCCGCGCCTGGCGTACGGGCGGCCATTCGCTGGTGCGCGACCTCACGGTGGTTTCGCCAACTGAAATCACCTGGCGGATGGAGCAGGTCTTTGCTCCTTACCTGTCGTTTCTCACCGAGACCTTCATCGTGCCAAAGCACCTTCTCGAGAATGAGGCCGATCCGAACGCAGCAGCCTTCAACCAGGCACCCGTCGGCACGGGCGCCTTCAAGTGGAGCCAGCGCGTGGCCGGCGACCATCTCGAGCTGGCAGCGAACACGGATTACTTTGGGGACGGCCCCTATGTCGAACAGGTTGTATTCAAATACATCCCCGACCAGACGGTGCTCTACACCCAATTCAAGAGCGGCGACATTGACCTCACAGACCAGGCGTACATCACGCCCGACCACTACGACGAAGCCAGCAAATTGCCGGGCCGCGTGGTGAGCCTGGTCCCCGGTGCTTCCGTCGAATCGTTCTATCTCAATCTCGAGCGGCCGCAGTTCAAGGAACTGGCGGTGCGTCAGGCACTCTATGCTGCAATGGACAGAGCGGCGATCATCGACGCCCTCTATTTCGGCGTGGTCACAACAACCGAAACCTTCATGCCGAAGGAGTCGTTCTACTTCAATCCGAAGCTTCCGGCACAGGAATTCAATCTCGACGCCGCACGCAAGCTCCTCGACGACGCCGGTTGGGTACCGGGGTCGGATGGGATCCGTGAAAAGAACGGCGTGAAGCTCGCATTCAACAATTCGACGACATCGGGCAACAATCTCCGTGAGCAGGTGCAGCAGTTCCTGCAGCAAACGTTCGCGGAAATTGGCGTCCAGATGACGATCTCGAATTTGCCGGCTGCCGTCATGTTTGGCGAATTCTGGCTGAAGTCACAATTCGACACGGCGATCTCGGGCGTTACGCATCTGATCGCCGCCGACCCCGATGCAACCAATCGTCTTGCGAGCAGCGCGATTGCCGCGAAGGGTGGAAAGGGATCGAACGTCGGCCAGTATTCCAATCCGGAAGTGGATGCGCTGCTGAAGAAGGGCGCCCAGACCTTCGATCCGGAAGCGCGTCGTGAAATCTACTACCGTATCCAGGAAATCGTGCGTCAGGACCTTCCCTTCCTTCCTCTGTTTGCCGCCACCTATGTGGTTGGCAAGAAGGAAGGCCTTGAAGGCTGGGAGCCGAACACGAACACGCGCACGGCATCCTGGCATGCTGCCGGCTGGCGCTGGAAGAGCTGAGTTCACCTCCCGCCGTCGCCGCCGCGCCTCGCGGCGGCGACTTCTGTTGACGCTATCACAGGGAGAGCCTGAATGCGCAGCTTCCTAATTAACCGGTTCGCTCAGAGCCTCGTACTGCTCCTGATCGTTTCCGTCATCGGCTTCGTGGTCCTCAACCTGATTCCGGGCGGCCCCCTGGCACAATTCGGGCTCGATGCGAGCATGACTCAGGACGACTTAAACCGACTGGCGGAGCAGTTGGGCCTGAACCGTCCTCTGTGGGTACAGTATCTGGATTGGGCCTGGCGCCTGTTGACAGGAGACTGGGGCCACTCTTTCCGCGACGGTGCGCCAGTTCTCGAGGTGATCGGACGGCATCTCATGGCAACGTTGTTGCTGATGGGATCGTCCACGGTGATCGCGATCGCTATCGGTACGTGGATCGGTGTTCGCGGCGCCGTAAAGCGCTATTCGGTTTTCGATTATATGGCGACAGTCGGTGCGATGGCGGCCCTCTCGATCCCGACGTTCTGGTTCGGCCTGATCGGGATCTACGTCTTCTCGCTCAGACTCGGCTGGCTGCCAGCCGGCAACATGTACACGATCGGCGACGAATCCGTTCTGAACTATCTCCACCATCTCATTCTGCCCAGTGTCGTGCTCGCGCTCGTGCATGTAGCCATCTGGAGCCGCTACATGCGAACGGCTACTCTCGACGTTATCAATCAGGAGTTCATCAAGACCGCCCGCGCCAAAGGACTAAGCGAGCGGCGCATCCTGATGAAACATGTCATCGGCAATGCCCTCCTGCCGATGATCACGCTCCTTGGGATGCAGCTTCCGAGCGTCCTGACGGGTGCTCTGGTCACCGAGACGGTGTTTACCTGGCCGGGCATGGGACGCCTGTTCCTCGACAGTCTCGGCTACAGCGACTACCCCGTGGTGATGGGATTGCTCATGTTCTCGGCGATCCTTGTCGTGGTGAGCAACCTCGCCGCCGATATAGTTGTTGCCATTATCGATCCCCGTATCCGTCTGAGTTAAGCGCCATGAACGCTCATCAGGAGTCAGCCATCATGACCGCCATTGTCGCAAATTCACCCCGGGAGCGCTGGTGGAACAGCCGAACTGCGCACCGCTTCATCAAGCACCATCTGGCCCTCATTGGAATGGTGATGATCGTTCTGCTGACGCTGGCCTGCGTCCTGGGGCCCCACCTGTTGCCGTACGATTCACTCTATATCGATCTGCGCGCCCGCTTCGCTCCGCCCCTGACCGGGCAACATTATCTCGGCACGGACCCGCTGGGACGAGACCTGGCCGCCCGCTTGTTCATGGCGGGGCGGATTTCGCTCCTGGTCGGTTTCTCGGCGATGCTGTTGTCGACGCTGATCGGAACCCTTGTCGGCGTGGTGGCCGGATATAGAGGCGGCCTGGTCGGCACGGTGCTGATGCGTGCCGTGGATGGCTTCCTTTCCTTCCCATCCATCTTCCTCGTACTTGCTCTTGCCGCCGCATTGAAGCCAAGCCCGATTATGATTACCGTCGTCATCGCTGCTACAAGCTGGATGGAAGTTGCCCGTATCGTCGAGGCGGAGGTTCGCTCTTTGCGCGAGCGCGAATTCGTGCTGGCCAGCCGCATGTTGGGACTGAGCGCAACGCACATCATGTTCCGCGAGATCCTTCCCAATGCCATGGGTCCGATCATCGTTGCCGCGACCCTGACCGTCGCGCGCGCGATCCTGATGGAGGCCTATATCAGCTTCCTTGGCTACGGAATTCAGCCGCCGCTGCCCAGCTGGGGTAATATGCTGAACGGCGCACAGCAATATCTGGGGACGGCGCCTTGGCTGGCGATCATTCCCGGCGCGGCCATAACTATCGCTGTCACAAGCTTCAACTTCATCGGCGACGGGCTGCGCGATGCGCTCGATGTCCGCGGCGATCACAGCTGAGAAACACTTTCACGCGCGAGCAGACAAAAACATCCGCGCTGGACGCGTCCTCGACGCCCCGAGCATCGGGAATATCCCCGTGCTCACAAAGACTAACCTTCAAACTTTTATCGCTCCTGTCGGAGATGACTGGAACGCGGTGCCAGAGGAATAGTGATTATGCCGGTGCAGGTTCAGAAAGTAAGTGATAGCGCCTCTTTTCCAACCCAGGTTGACGTCGTCGTCATCGGGGCGGGGATCGTGGGTACCTGCACGGCCTATGAGCTTGCGCGCAAAGGGGTATCCGTAGCCCTGCTCGAAAAAGGCATTGTCGGTGGCGAGCAGTCGAGCCGCAACTGGGGATGGGTTCGCCAGCAAAACCGCGACCTCTATGAACTTGCGCTGGCCATGTACAGTCTGCGGCGCTGGGAGGAACTGAGCACCGAGACCGGTCGCGACCTCGGCTTCCGCCGAACCGGGATCCTTTACTGCACGAAAAACGAGGCTGATGTCGCCCGATGGGAAAAGTGGGGCCAGGCTGCACGTCTTCAAGGATTTCATAGCCAGCTCCTCAGCGCATCCGAGGCCAATGAGCGCGCTTCAGGTGGCACATCCTCGTGGATCGGCGGAGTTTGGTCTCCGACCGACGGGAGAGCTGAGCCTAGTCTTGCTGTGCCTGCTATCGCGGAGGCCGCGAAGGAAAATGGCGTATCGCTCCATCAAAAATGCGCCGTCCGGGGCCTCGACATTAGCAATGGCCGGGTAACAGGCGTGTGGACAGAGCGGGGACTTGTGAAGGCCGGCACCGTTGTTTGCGCCGGCGGGGCATGGGCTTCCCGGTTTTCTCATCGATATGGCATCGAGCTTCCAGTCGCAAACATCTCCGGGACTGCAATTAAGACGACACCCGCCCCCGAGATCATTCAAGCAGGATGCCTCTCGGCTTCAAACTTCGTGTTGCGGCGCCGGACAGACGGCGCCTACACGATCGCCGTACCGGGACGTGGCACGCTCGACATCACGCCTCGGGGGATGCGATATGCGCTCAAATTCTACCAGATGTATCGCAGCAAGATCGGCAAGAAGTTGAAGTACCGTCTGAACAGCAGCTTCTGGAATGGGCCCGATGCTATCAGCAACTGGGAGAACGATGAAGTCTCGCCGTTCGAAAAAAACCGCATTCTCGATCCTGCGCCGGATGCGGATCTTGTGAAGCTGGCATTGAAGAACCTTGAACGCGAATACCCAGCGCTCAAGGGAATCGGGGTCGAGCGTGCGTGGGGAGGGCTCATCGATACTTCGCCAGATCTTGTCCCCGTTATTTCAAGAGTGGAACAACTGCCTGGTTATGTGATTGCCGCGGGGTTCAGCGGACACGGCTTTGCCATCGGACCGGGTGCCGGTCGGTTGGTCAGCGAGATCGTCATGAACGAGACCCCGATCACGGACATCTCACCCTACAGGCTAAGCCGGTTCCTCGACGGTTCGGCGATCAGACGACCGGAAATGATGTAACGGTCGACGTTGGATTGCAGTCCACGATGCTGCTGTCAGTGTGCCTATAAACCGGCCTCAAACAGACAAATGGGTCGAGCCATCAATCAGACAGAACTGGCTTCATAATTCTCATCGAGCGGGATCAATTTTCAAGAGCCAATCACAGGGAGCTAATCAGTGGTCCTCGAGCGCTACACCGTGCCGCGTCTCATCCGCGAACAAGCATTCATAGACCGGGATAAGTACCTGAAATGGTACCAGGAAAGCATCGAAAATCCAGACAAGTTCTGGGGCAAGCACGGCAAGCGGATCGACTGGTTCAAACCTTATACCAAGGTCAAGAACACCTCCTTTACCGGCAAGGTCTCGATCAAGTGGTTCGAGGACGGCCAGACCAACGTCTCCTACAACTGTATCGACCGACATCTGAAAACGAATGGCGACCAGGTGGCGATCATCTGGGAAGGTGACAACCCCTATATCGACAAGAAGGTCACCTATAACGAGCTCTACGAGCATGTCTGCCGGATGGCGAACGTCTTGAAGAAGCACGGCGTCAAAAAGGGCGATCGCGTCACCATCTATATGCCGATGATCCCGGAAGCCGCCTATGCGATGCTCGCCTGCGCCCGCATCGGCGCGGTGCATTCGGTCGTCTTCGGCGGTTTCTCGCCGGAGGCCTTAGCGGGGCGCATCGTTGACTGCGAATCCACCTTCGTCATCACATGCGACGAAGGTGTGCGCGGCGGCAAGCCGGTGCCGCTGAAGGACAATACTGATACCGCAATTCATATCGCGGCACGCCAGCACGTGATCGTGGAGAAGGTTCTGGTCGTTCGCCGCACCGGTGGCAAGACCGGCTGGGCGCCAGGCCGCGATCTCTGGCATCACCAGGAAATCGCCACCGTGAAGGCGGAATGCCCGCCGGTGAAGATGAAGGCGGAAGATCCGCTCTTCATTCTTTATACGTCAGGCTCAACCGGTAAGCCGAAAGGCGTGCTGCACACGACCGGCGGTTATCTCGTCTATGCGGCGATGACGCATGAATATGTCTTCGATTATCACGACGGCGACGTCTACTGGTGCACGGCCGATGTCGGCTGGGTCACCGGCCACTCCTATATCGTCTATGGGCCGCTCGCCAACTGCGCAACGACGCTGATGTTCGAGGGCGTGCCGAATTTCCCGGACCAGGGCCGCTTCTGGGAAGTCATCGACAAGCATAACGTCAATATCTTCTATACGGCGCCAACAGCGATCCGCTCGCTGATGGGCGCCGGCGACGACTTCGTCACGCGCTCCTCGCGCTCTTCGCTACGCCTGCTCGGCACCGTTGGCGAGCCGATCAACCCCGAAGCCTGGGAGTGGTATTACAATGTCGTCGGCGACAAGCGTTGCCCTGTCATCGACACGTGGTGGCAGACGGAAACCGGCGGCCATATGATCACGCCGCTGCCAGGTGCCACCGATCTGAAACCCGGTTCGGCGACGACCCCGTTCTTCGGCATCAAACCGCAGCTGGTCGACAATGAGGGCAAGGTGCTGGACGGCCCGGCCGACGGCAATCTGTGCATCACCGACAGCTGGCCGGGTCAGATGCGCACGGTCTACGGCGATCACGAGCGCTTCATCCAGACCTACTTCTCCACCTATAAGGGCAAGTATTTCACCGGCGACGGCTGCCGGCGCGATGCGGACGGTTATTACTGGATCACCGGCCGTGTCGACGACGTGCTGAACGTCTCCGGCCATCGGCTCGGCACGGCAGAGGTGGAATCGGCACTCGTCTCGCACAATCTGGTTTCGGAAGCTGCTGTTGTCGGTTATCCGCATCCGATCAAGGGCCAGGGTATCTATTGCTATGTGACGCTGATGGCCGGTCACGATGGTTCGGACGCGCTTCGCCAGGAACTGGTGAAACATGTGCGGGCGGAAATCGGCCCGATCGCCGCGCCCGACAAGATCCAGTTCGCGCCCGGTCTGCCGAAGACCCGGTCCGGAAAGATCATGCGCCGCATCCTGCGCAAGATCGCCGAGGACGATTTCGGTGCACTTGGCGACACCTCGACGCTCGCCGATCCCGCCGTGGTCGACGATCTGATCGCCAACCGACAGAACAAGGCGACGGCCTGAGATATGGAGCCGCTCCGTCCCTCGCGGCTTCCGGAGCGGCTCCCATTTCGTCGACGCATTGGCGTGCGTTGACCGCAATCACGGGCGAAGCCCTCGGTGAGGCAACGTCCGTCCGTCAAGACGACATCAGGATACGGCAAAAATACTGGAGCCTAAGGCTCGTTAGCCGGATTCTACTTACATAGGCCATCTGCGTGGAGTGCAGCTCCGCCATAGTGATTTCGTAAATCCGCATATTCCGATCGAAAGACGCCAATAGGAATATTACTCAGAAATCGATCGCCCGGCCGTTGATCTCATAGTCGCCGAAGCGCGCCGGTTCGGCTCCGCCGCGACCGCCGGTCTCCGGCGGCAGTTCCAGCGGTTTATGGTTCTTCCGCCGCTCTTCGGCTTCGGCAAGCGCGCGCCTGGCAGCCGGGGACAGCATCTTGCGCCGCGGCTCCGACCCCTCGGCTACCGGCGTTTCGCTATTGTCATTATCAGCGTCCTGCATGCCTTCTCCTGCCGGAAAATATTGAAAATGGCTGGTGAATAACCAAATCATAATGCGCCGGCGCCGGGATTGAAAGCTTGGGACGCCGAAATCGGAGATGGAGATCCGCAATGAACCTCGTCCGCACTGCCATGTTGCTTGCCTTCATGACGGCGCTTTTCATGTTCGTCGGCTTCCTGATCGGCGGTCGGGCCGGCATGATGATCGCCTTCGTCATTGCCGCCGGCATGAATTTCTTCTCCTACTGGAATTCCGATCGGATGGTGCTTTCGGCCTATCGCGCGCAGGAGGTCGACGAGCGCAACGCGCCTGAGTTTTTCCGGATCGTGCGCGATCTCGCCGGCAATGCCGGCTTGCCGATGCCGAAGGTCTATCTCTACGACAGCCCGCAGCCGAATGCCTTCGCCACCGGCCGCAATCCCGACAATGCTGCCGTGGCCGCCTCGACCGGCCTGCTCAGCGCATTGTCTCCCGAGGAGGTGGCGGGCGTAATGGCGCATGAACTGGCGCATATTCAGAACCGCGACACGCTGACGATGACGATCACGGCAACACTTGCCGGTGCGATCTCGATGCTTGGCAACTTCGCTTTCTTCTTCGGGGGCAATCGTGACAACAACAGCAATCCTCTCGGCTTCATCGGCGTCATCGTCGCGATGATCGTGGCGCCGCTCGCCGCCATGCTGGTGCAGATGGCGATCAGCCGCACGCGCGAATATTCGGCCGACCGCCGCGGCGCCGAGATCTGCGGCAATCCGCTCTGGCTCGCTTCGGCGCTCGGCAAGATCGCGCGCGGTGCCGCCCATGTTCCGAACGAGGATGCCGAGCGCAATCCGGCGACGGCACATATGTTCATCATCAATCCGCTCTCCGGAGAGCGGATGGACAATCTGTTTTCGACCCATCCGAACACGGAAAACCGCATCGCTGCCCTGTATGACATGGCGCAAGGCGGCATGAATGTCTCGACGTCGCCGGCGCGTGCTGCTAATCCGTCGCGCAAATCGCGCTCTGTTCCGGATACGGGCCTTGGTCGCGGTGGTTCGCAACCGCCAAAAGGTCCGTGGTCTTGAATTCAGACGGCACGAAGAAGCCATTCCGCAAGCAAAAGCCCTCCGCCGAGCGTTCCGCACCGGCTAAACCCGGCATGCAGGCGCGCGCCGCCGCGGCAAAAATTCTTGCTGCCGTCGTCGACCGCAAGCTGCCGCTCGACGGCGCTCTCGATCATGAACACGGCAATCCGGCCTATCGGGCGCTCGGCGAAAGCGACCGGGCGCTCGTCCGCGCCATCCTGAACACGACGCTGCGTCATCTGCCGCGCATCGATGCCGCCATTGCCGGGCTGCTGGATTCGCCGCTGCCGGAGGGGGCAAGGGCGCTGCATCATGTGCTTGCGATCGGCGCGGCGCAGATCCTCTATCTCGACGTGCCCGATCATTCGGCTGTCGATCTTGCCGTCGAGCAGGCCAATCAGGACCCGCGCAATCGCCGTTTCGCCAAGCTGGTCAATGCCATCCTCCGTCGGCTCGGCCGCGAAAAGGCTGAGGTGCTGGGTGAGATCGGCAAGGTCGCGCCGATGCCGGCCTGGTTCATCGCCAGGCTGGAGAAGGCTTATGGCCGGGATGCGGCGCTGGCGATTTCGGAATCCCAGCTCGAGCCGGCCGCGATCGATCTGACCGTCAAATCCGACCCTGAAGGCTGGGCCAAGCGGCTGAACGGTGTTGCCCTGCCGACGGGCGGTGTGCGGCTTGCTGCCTTCGACGGCGGCATTCCTGCGCTCGAAGGCTTCGATGAGGGCCAATGGTGGGTGCAGGATGCGGCAGCAAGCATCCCCGCCAAGCTTTTCGGCGATCTCTCGGGCAGACGTACCGCCGATCTCTGCGCCGCGCCCGGCGGCAAGACGGCGCAGCTCATTCTTGCCGGTGGCGAAGTCACCGCCCTCGACCAGTCGGAAAGCCGGCTAAGACGGCTGCGGTCGAATCTCGACCGGCTTGGCCTCAAAGCCGAGACGATTGCGGCAGACCTGACGACGTTCGAGCCGGCGGAGCGTTTCGATGCGATCCTGCTCGATGCCCCCTGCTCTTCCACCGGCACGACACGCCGGCACCCTGACGTGCTGTGGACCAAAGGAGCTGAGGATATTGCCAGGCTGGCGGCGCTACAGGAACGGCTGCTGCGCCATGCGCTGACATTGCTGAAGCCGGGCGGCACGCTGGTTTTTTCGAATTGCTCGCTCGACCCTGCCGAGGGTGAGGACGTCGTCGCCCGTGTTCTTTCCGATACGGATGCGGTCGAGCGCGTTTCGATCGGTGCCGGCGACTGGCCCGGCCTCGAGGCGGCGATCACACCGCTCGGCGAATTCCGTACGCTTCCCACCATGCTGAAAATGCCCGATGGCATTGCCTCCGGCCTCGACGGCTTCTATGCGGCTGTGCTGCGTCGCGTGGCCTGATTGCAGGCTTGAGCGCGCCCAGGCGAATCTCCGCCAAGCCAGACATTTCACAGCCCGGCATCACGCATGCCGTTCTCACAAAACCGCCCGCATGATGCCGTTGAAACGCGTTAATTGCGTATATTCGAACCTTGTCACGAATTAATTCATTGCGGACGATGAAATCGGCCGCTTTTCACCTATTCTTAACCACGAGGGTCAATAGACAATAGAATATGCAGTTTGGTCGGCGTTTTGCGAGCATGTATGTTCGGGAGGCTTGGCGGCGCGCCTTGCGCCGCGTCGCGTTGCTGCGCCTGAAGCTCTTTCGCCATTCGATCAAGGTGCCCGAGCGTCTGATCGTCGCGCCGACCGATCTGCGCAGCATCGATCCGCATGTGGCCGACGAGATCCTCAACGGACGTTTTCTCCTGGCCGGGCGGATGCTGGAAACCAACGGAAAGTCGCCCTTCACCTTCACCCTGCCCTCGCGCCCCTTCGCGATCCGTCTTCATAGCTTCGGCTGGTTGCGGCATATGCGGGCGAACAAGACGGAGCGCAGCTCGGCTGCCGCCCGCGCGATCGTCGACAGCTGGCTTTCCATCCATGCCGGCCGGATGGAGGGGGTCGCCTGGGAGACCGACGTCACCGCCCAGCGCGTCATTGCCTGGCTGTCGCATTCACCGGTGGTGCTGCAGAACGCCGATCGCGGCTTCTATCGCCGCTTCATGAAGTCGCTGGCGTTCCAGGTGAGGTTCCTGCACCGCATGGCGCCGTTCACCCTCGGCGGCCTGGAGCTGTTTCGGCTGCGTATTGCGCTCGCCATGGCCTCCGTTGCCATGCCGGCGCGCGCCTCCACGCTCAGAAGGGCGGCGCAGGCGCTCGACCGCGAGTTCGATAGCCAGATTCTGTCGGATGGCGGCCATATCTCGCGCAATCCACGTGTCGGGCTGGAATTGCTGCTTGATCTGCTGCCGCTCAGGCAGACCTATGTCAATCTCGGTCATGACCTGCCGCAGAAGCTGATCTCCGGCATCGACCGCATGTATCCGGCATTGCGGTTCTTTCGCCATCAGGACGGCGACCTGGCGCTCTTCAACGGAGCGACCTCGACGCTCGCAAACGAGCTGATGTCGGTGCTGCGATATGACGAGACCGCCGGTCAGCCGTTCAAAGCTTTGCCGCATTCGCGCTATCAGCGGCTTTCCGGCGGGAAGACGGTGATCATTGCCGATACCGGCACGCCGCCTTCGGCAGGCGGGCGGCGGACCGCGCATGCCGGCAGCCTCTCCTTCGAGATGTCGTCCGGCCGCCATCGCTTCATCGTCAATTCCGGCTCGCCGAAATTTGCCGGGCACCGCTATGTCCAGATGGCGCGCACGACTGCGGCGCATTCGACCGTCATCATCAACGACACCTCGTCCAGCCGTTTTTCGCCCTCGCCCTTCCTCAATCACGCGATCATCGAACCGGTCAAGACAGTCACCGTCGAGCGCGCCGAAACGGAGGATGGACGCGACGGCATCAAGCTCAGCCATGACGGTTATCTCAGGGTGTTCGGGGTGCTGCACGAGCGTGAACTGACCCTCAATGCCGCGGGCTCGATCGTGACAGGCCGCGACCGGCTCGTCGTCCGCGAAGGATATGAGAGTGACGAGCCCCTGAATGCTGTCGCCCGTTTTCATATCCATCCCGCGATCGTCCTGCATCAGAGTGACGGCGAGTCTGTGCTGTTGACGGCGCCGGACGGTGAGAGCTGGCTGTTTTCGGCACCCGGCAATGAAGTGCTGATCACCGAGGACATTTTTTTCGCCGACAGCTCCGGCATCTGCGGTTCGGACCAGATCGAGATCGATTTCGATCTTGCCGAGAAGACGGAAATCCGCTGGTTCCTGTCCCGCAAGGGCTAGATCATGTGCCGACGCCTGTTTGCGCGGCGGCAAAGCTGTGCTAACGCGACGCCAGCATGCGAGCATCCCTCGCGGATATCTCCCGAAGCCCGAACGGAGAAGGTTTCATGGCCGTCATTTCCAAGAAGATCCCCGCCCCCGACAAGGTCGAAATCAAGACCGCACTCATTTCCGTCTTCGACAAGACCGGGATCGTCGAGCTCGCCCGCGCCCTGTCTGCCAGGGGCGTCCGCCTGCTTTCGACCGGTGGCACCTATAAAGCGATCACTGCTGCCGGTCTCGCCGTCACCGATGTCTCCGAAATCACCGGGTTTCCGGAGATCATGGACGGGCGCGTCAAGACGCTGCATCCGACGGTGCATGGCGGTCTGCTGGCGATCCGCGACGACAGCGAACACCAGGAGGCGATGAAAACGCACGGTATCGAGAGCATCGACCTCGCCGTCATCAATCTCTACCCCTTCGAGGAGGTGCGCGCCGCCGGCGGCGACTATCCGACGACTGTCGAGAATATCGATATCGGCGGTCCGGCGATGATCCGCGCATCGGCCAAGAACCATGCCTATGTGACGATTCTGACCGATCCGGCCGATTATGCCGAACTCACGGAGCAGGTTTCCGCAGATGACGGCAAGACTGGCTATGCCTTCCGCCAGCGCATGGCCGCCAAGGCCTATGCCCGCACCGCCGCCTATGATGCGATGATTTCCAACTGGTTCGCCGAGGCGCTGTCGATCGACACGCCGCACCACCGGGTCATCGGCGGTGCGCTGAAGGAAGAGATGCGCTACGGCGAAAACCCGCATCAGAAGGCGGCCTTCTATGTCACCGGCGAGAAGCGCCCGGGTGTTTCTACGGCCACCCTTCTCCAGGGCAAGCAGCTCTCCTACAACAACATCAACGATACGGATGCCGCCTACGAGCTCGTCGCCGAGTTCCTGCCTGAGACAGCGCCGGCCTGCGCCATCATCAAGCATGCCAATCCCTGCGGTGTTGCCACCGGATCGAGCCTGGTCGAAGCCTATCAGCGGGCGCTCGCCTGCGATTCCGTTTCCGCCTTCGGCGGCATCATTGCCCTCAACCGGACGCTGGACGCCGAAACGGCCGAAGAGATCGTCAAGCTCTTCACCGAAGTGATCATCGCGCCGGATGTGACGGAGGAGGCGAAGGCGATCGTCGCCCGCAAACCGAATCTGCGGCTGCTGTCGGCCGGAGGCCTGCCCGATCCGCGTGCCGCAGGCCTGACGGCAAAGACCGTTTCCGGCGGCCTGCTGGTCCAGAGCCGGGACAACGGCATGGTCGAAGATCTGGAACTCAAGGTCGTCACCAGGCGCGCGCCGACGGCACGGGAACTTGATGACATGAAGTTTGCCTTCAAGGTCGGCAAACATGTGAAATCGAATGCCGTGGTCTATGCCAAGGACGGCCAGACAGCCGGTATCGGCGCCGGCCAGATGAGCCGCGTCGATTCGGCCCGCATCGCCGCTTTGAAGGCCGAGGAGGCCGCCAAGGCGCTCGGCCTTGCCGTGCCGATGACCCATGGTTCGGCAGTCGCCTCCGAAGCCTTCCTGCCTTTTGCTGACGGTCTTCTGTCGATGATCGCCGCAGGGGCGACCGCGGTTATCCAGCCGGGCGGCTCGATGCGCGACCAGGAAGTCATCGATGCCGCCAACGAACACGGCATCGCGATGGTGTTCACCGGCATGCGCCATTTCCGCCATTGAATAAGGATCGGGCGCGGCCACGCGCTCATCTCCGGCTTGATCGGGCCCGTTCCTATGCCCGATCGGCCGGATAGGGCGTGCGGATCAAGAGCACCAGTCCGCCGGCGAGAAACAGGATCAGCGTTGCCATTCCGAGCCGCGGTGATCCGCTGATATAGGTCACCAGCGAGAAGAGCAGCGTCGCCATGAAACTCGTGGCGCGCCCCGAAAGCGCATAAATGCCGAAATAGCGGCCGGCCTCCTCGGGGCTGACGCTGCGGGCGAGATAGGAGCGCGACGAGGCCTGCACCGGCCCGAAGGCGAGCCCGATCAGCAGACCATAGAGGATATAAGCCTTTTCCGCCGCGGTCCCGAAGAGGCCACCGGAATCGGCCATCGGCAGCGGCATCAGTCCGAACAGCGTGTAACCCGGTCCTGTCGAGATGATGCCGATGGTGGCGAGAAGCAGCATGGTCAGGCTGATGACGACGGTCACCTTCGAACCGACGCCCTTGTCGATGCGGCCGGCGATCAGGCAGCCGAAGATCGCGACGACATTCAGGATGATGCCGTAGATGCCGATCTCGATTGTCGCCCAGCCGAACATGCCGGCCGCAAAGATTCCACCGAGGATCAGCAGGCCGTTGACGCCGTCCTGATAGATCATCCGGGCAACGAGGAATGTCAGGATGCCGCGGCGCTCCTTAAGTTCGGCTAGCGTGTTTCTGAGCTCCCGCAAGCCGGAGCGGACGGCGGTGCCGAAGGGAAGACCCTTGCCGACATCGGGTGTGAACAAGAACATCGGCAGGATGAAGATCAGGTACCAGACGGCCGAGATCGGCCCGGTGATGCGTGCATCCTGGCCGGTCTTGGGATCGAGACCGAATAGCGGATCGAGGCCGAGGATGGTCTTGCCGCTCTCGGGGCTTGCCGCCAAAAGCGTCACGACGGCAATGAGCACGATCATGCCGCCGAGATAACCGAGCCCCCAGGCGGTGTTGGAGAGTTTTCCGACCTCGTGCCTGGCGACCAGGCGCGGCATCATCGAATCGTTGAAGACGATCGAAAACTCCGCCGAGATCGAGGCGAGGATCATGAAAATGACGGGATAGAGGACTGGTGAACCCGGGGCGGCAAACCACAGGCAGGAAAGGCTGGCGATCTTGATGACGGCGAAGAAGCCGATCCAGGGTTTGCGTGCGCCGGACTGGTCGGCGATCGAGCCGAGAACGGGTGAGAGCAGGGCGATGATCACCGAGGAGATCGTCGCCATGTTGCTCCACGTCGTCTGCGCGGAAACCGGGTCATCGGTCAGGCGGGAAACGAAATAGGGCCCGAAGATAAAGGTTGTGACCACGGTAAAGAAGGGCTGCGCTGCCCAATCGAAGAACATCCACCCCCATATGCCCTTCTCCGTGGCCTTCGGCGGTTGCGTTCCTGTCCAGTCAATGCGATTCAACATCCGCTCCTTTTTTCGCGGACTGTCTCACCTCGCCCGGTCGCGCGCAAGATCGGTCAGGATACCTGCGGCAACGGTAATACGCGCAAGGTTGGGATCGCCGCCGTCGCTGAGGCTCGAAAGCTCTTCGAGGATACGGTTGATGCGGATGCGATCCTGCGCATGCCAGGCCTGAACCGGAAGCTTTTCCTTGCCGTGATCGGAAAGAGCCGAGATGACGATGTCGCGTCTGGCGCTGGCGATCTGGTCGATGCTGCGGGCGAGCGCCAGATTCTCGTAATGGTCGGAGGTGAGGATCCGTCCGCCGGCCGCCAGCAGCCTAGCGATACGGAAGGTCTGCGACACCGCGAAGTAGTTTTCAGCGGCGCGCACCAGGGGCTCGCCGGTGCGTTCGGCAATCTGCATGATCTCCGGCACCAGCGCGAAGCTTTGGAGGTTGGCAATCTCGGCCGCGAGTTTTTCGGGCACGCCTGCGTGGCCGTACTCTGCCTGGCGGGCGGCGGTATCGCCGGCCGCCTGTTCGGCGAAGGCAGGCCTCAGCTTCTTCAGGGCCGCCTGCAGCCGGCTAATCACCTCCGCCATATCGGCCTTGGTCATGCCGGTCTTCAAGAGCAGGCGCGTCAACACGATAAAGCTATGGCTGATTTCCTCGTAGATGCGGTTCTGCATCTCACCTGATATCTTGCCGTCGAGAGCGTCCGTTTCGGACCAGAGCCGGGTCAGGTCGAACCCGTCGCGGGCAACGATCGCGGCGCGCACCACTTCCGGCGCCGAGGCCGCCGTCGCGTCCATCATGGCGACGGTGAAGCTCGGCCCGCCGCGGTTGATCGCTTCATTGGCAAGCACCGTCGCGACGATTTCGCGCTTCAGGCGATGGCTGGCGATATCGCCGGCATTCGTCTTCTGCATCTTGACGGGGAAATAATTCGAAAGCGTCGCGGTGAAATAGGGATCATCCGGCAGATCGCTTGCGGCCAGCGCATCGAAGAGCACGATCTTGGCATAAGACAGCAGCACGCCGATTTCCGGCCGCGTCAGCGGCTTGCCGGCAGCATAGCGTTCGGCGAGGGTCTGGTCATCCGGCAGCGTCTCGACCTTGCGATTCAGCTGCTTGGCGCCTTCGAGAACCGTCATGAAGCGCGCAAGTTCCAGGCCATTTGCCGTGCCCTTGCGTTCTGTCAGCGAGATCGCCAGCGACTGCAGGTAATTGTTGCGCAGCACCAGGGCCGCCACTTCGCCGGTCATCGAGGAAAGAAGCTGGTCGCGTTTTGCCCGCGTCAGGCGTCCGTCATGCATGGCGGCGGCCAGCGCGATCTTGATGTTGACCTCAACGTCCGAGGTGTTGACGCCGGCCGAGTTGTCGATGGCGTCGGAATTGCAGCGTCCACCCTTCAGACCATAGGCGATGCGGCCCTTCTGGGTAACGCCGAGGTTTGCGCCCTCGCCGATCACCTTGGCGCGCACCTCAACCGCGGTGATGCGGATTGGGTCGTTGGCGCGGTCGCCGACTTCGGTGTCGGTTTCGGAAGGCGCTTTCACATAGGTGCCGATGCCGCCGAACCAGAGCAGGTCGACCTCACTCTTCAGGATCGCCGTGATGATTTCGAAGGGCGTGGCCACGGCCTTGTCGATGCCGATTGCAGCAACCGCTTCCGGCGTCAGTGTGACCGATTTCGCCGAGCGAGAAATGATCATTGCCCCCTTCGAGAGCTTGCTCTTGTCGAAATCCTGCCAACTCGAACGCGGCAGGTCGAAGAGCCGCTGACGTTCGGCCAGCGCCTTTTCCATGTCGGGATCGGGATCGATGATGATGTCGCGATGATCGAAGGCGGCAATGAGCCGGATCTTTGGAGACAGCAGCATGCCGTTGCCGAAGACGTCGCCCGACATGTCGCCGACGCCGGCGACGGTAAAAGGTGTCGTCTGGATATCGATGTCCATTTCGCGGAAATGGCGTTTCACGGTTTCCCAGGCGCCGCGGGCGGTGATGCCCATCTTCTTGTGGTCATAACCGGCCGAGCCGCCGGAAGCGAAGGCGTCGTCCAACCAGAAGCCGGCTTCCTGCGCCAATGCATTGGCGGTGTCGGAGAAGGTCGCGGTGCCCTTGTCGGCGGCGACGACGAAATAGGGGTCGTCACCGTCGAGCCTGACCGTATCCTTCGGCGGCACGATATCGGCGCCCGATATATTGTCGGTGATCGAAAGCAGCGTGCGGATATAGGTCTTGTAAGCCTCGCGGCCGGTATTGAAGATCTCGTCGCGGCTGCCGCCGACCGGGAGCTTCTTCGGATAGAAGCCGCCCTTGGCGCCGACCGGCACGATGACCGCGTTCTTCACCTGCTGCGCCTTGACGAGGCCGAGCACTTCGGTGCGGTAATCCTCGGCGCGATCCGACCAGCGCAGGCCGCCGCGCGCCACCTTGCCGAAGCGCAGGTGCACACCTTCGACTTCGACGCCGTAGACGAACATCTCGCGGAAGGGTTTCGGTTCCGGCAGCCCGTCGACCAGGTGCGGATCGAGCTTGAAGGCCAGCATCGGTTTCGGCGAGCCGTCGGGGTTCTTCTGGAAATAATTGGTGCGCAGCGTCGCATCGACGATATTGACGTAGCGGCGCAGGATACGGTCGTCGTCAAGGCTCGGCACGTCGGCGAGCTCTGCCTCGATCGCCTGGTGCAGTTCGGCAAGTTTCTTCACGCGGACCTTCTCCGACAGCCGGGTGTCGAGCGTGTCATGGAAGAGACGAAAGATGGCGGCGGCGACGACAGGATATTTGTCGAGCGTCGTTGCGATATAGTCCTGCGAATAGGCGATGCCGGCCTGGCGGAGATAACGCGCATAGGCGCGCAGCACGTTGGTCTCGCGCGCCGAAAGCCCGGCCGAAATGATCAGCCGGTTGAAGCTGTCATTGTCGATCGTGCCGGCGAAGGCGGCTACGAAGGCTTCCTCGAGGGCGGCGCCGTAACGCGCCAGATCGATTTCGCCGCCATTGCGGGTTTCGAGCTCCATGTCGTGCAGCACGACGAGTTTCGTTTCTGCATCGGCGGCCGGCACTCCGATGTCGAAGGTACGTTCGCTGACGACATTGAAGCCGAGGTTCTCGAGAAGCGGCACGCGGCGCGACAGCGCCAGCTGGCCGCCGGCGTGGAAGATCTTCAAGGAAAGGGTGCGGCCCTGCTCTTCCTGACGATGGTAGAACTGGATGCGAAGCGGCTCGCCTGCGGCGCAGGCGCCGATATCGGCAAGGTCGGCCACGGTTTCCTCCGGGGTGAAGGAATCCTGGAAGGCCTGGTCGACCGATATCTTCGGCGCCTTGGCTCCGGCCAGTGCCTCGAAACGGTCGTCCCAGCGGGCGGTGATCTCACGGATCATCTGCTCGAGCTTTGCCTGCGGAATGCGTGGCGTCTTGCCGCCGGAGCGGCCGATGATGAAATGTACGCGCGCCACGCCGCCTTCCGGGAAAGCCGGGTAATAGGCGGAGACACGGCCGTCATAGACGGTCTTCAGATAGGTGCCGATCCGCTCACGAACGATCGAGTCATATTCCTCGCGCGGGACGTAGACGATCACCGAGACGAAGCGATCGAAATGGTCGATGCGCGGCAGGACGCGCACGCGCGGCCGATCGGCCAGGTCGTTGATTTGTTCGGCAAAACTTGCAAGCAGCGTCGTGTCGATCTGGAAGAGATCGTCGCGCGGATAGGATTCCAGCGTATTGTCGAGCATCCGGCCGGAATGGCTCATCGGGTCGAAGCCGAAATGCTCCTTCACCTTCTCGACCTTCGAACGCAGCAGCGGGATTTCCGAGGCCAGCGACGTATAGGCCGTCGAGGTGAAAAGGCCGACGATACGCAGTTCGCCGGTGACCTTGCCTTGCGCGTCGAAGCGCTTGACGCCGACATAATCCATATAGGCCCGGCGATGGACGATCGATTTCACATTCGCCTTGGTGACGATCAGGAAGTCGGGGCCGTCGAGGAAGGCAAGAATCTCAGGCGTGGTCGTCACTGCGTCCTTGCCGGTGCGCAACACGAGAACATCGGGGTTGGAGAGGATGCCGAGGCCTGCGCCCTTGTCGCGTTCGACCCTGGCATCGCTCCCCTTGCCGGAATAGACATATTCACGCATGCCGAGGAAAGTGAAATTCTCGTCGCGCAGCCAGGTCAGGAAGGCGACGGCTTCGTCGCGATCGGCCTTCTTGCGGCCGGTGCCATTGGCCGAAAGCTCGGCGATCACGCCGTCGACCTTGGAAAGCATCGGCTTCCAGTCGGACACCGACAGGCGCACCTGTTCGAGCACGGTTTCGATGCGTTTGACGAGATCGGCGGTCTGGGTGGAATTGAGCGGCGCAATATGAAGCTGGATATGGCTGACGCGATTGGTCGGGTCGCTCGGGTGATCGGCGGAATAGAGCGCAGGCGCCTTGCCCTTTTCCATGACCAGGATGGGATGCACGGCCATGAACAGGTCGCGATAGCTGCTTGTCACTTCACCCATGACCGATTCAAACAGAAAAGGCATGTTCCGGTCGGTGACTGAAAGCACCGAGACGGCGATGCCATCCGGCGTCACGTCGGCAATGGTGTCGATGCTGACGCGCGGCGCCTTGCCGCTCCAGGCGGCGAGTTCCTTTGCCGAGTGTACGGCAGAGAGTGCCAGCATTTCAGGCGTATAGAGTTCGAGATCATCATTGCTTGCCCGGCCGAAGAGAATTTCCGGATCGAGATGCGCCTCGCCCGTCGCCTTGGCGATCTTGCGCGCGCTTTCGATCTGCTTTTCCCGTTTCGGATTGTTTCTGGCAGCCATGGATCGCCTCCCTCAATGGTCTGATTTTCTGCAAGCTAGCAGAAGATTCTTCGAAAAAATCTCTAAAAGAGAGGTTCGAAGGATTGTTTTGGCGCTTTTTTGGCGCTCGAAACGAGAAAATCCAAGAAATTTTCCGCTTTCGTGGCGAAATGAAAGAGAAAGTTCCGTCTTCAGGATTTTCGTTCCGCCGCACAATTCCACGCCCGCATGAACAATGGTTGACAGCGTGGCGTCAAAAAGATCATCAAACGCGGTCATCATTCGGATCTGGATATCATGTCGGAAAATGCAGCGGGTGCAGTCATCGTCATCTCCAGCCATGTGGTGCGTGGCTCGGTCGGAAACCGGGCAGCCGTCTTTGCGCTGGAGACGCTTGGCCACCCGGTCTGGGCCCTGCCGACCGTCGTGCTGCCCTGGCATCCTGGCCATGGCCGCTCGACGAGGCTGACTTTTGCGGAAACGGATTTCGACGCGGCGATCGACGATCTCATCCGCGCGCCCTGGATCGGCGAAGTCAAGGCGGTGCTTTCCGGCTATTTCGGCAACGCCGCTCAGGTCCGCTCCGTCGCCCGGCTGGTCGATGCGCTCCGGCAAAACAATCCCGAGCTCGTCTATGTCTGCGATCCCGTCATGGGCGATCTCGGCGGCCTTTATGTACCGGAAGCAACCGCGGAGGCCATTCGCGACCACCTTATTCCGCTCGCCTCGCTGGCGACGCCGAACCGCTATGAGCTTGCATGGCTTTCAGGGGCAGCGCTCGAAGACAATGGCGCGATCATGGAGGCGGCGCTGGCGCTCGGACCATCGCGCATGCTTGTCACTTCGGCCGTGCCGATGATGGCGGGCGGCACCGGCAATCTCTATCTTTCCGGCCGTCACGCGCTTCTTGCCGAGCACCGCGTCGTCGACAATCCGCCGAATGGTCTGGGCGACCTGCTTGCCGCCGTCTTCCTGTCGCGCCTGCTTTCCGGGCTCGAGGACGAGAAGGCGCTGCAGCTTGCCACCGCCAGCGTCTTCGAGGTCCTCGCGCGTGCCGTCAAGCGCGGCAGCAACGAACTGATGCTGGCGAGCGATGCGTCCAGTCTTTCGACGCCGATGGCCATGGTGCAGATGCGCCGACTCGTGCACCCGGTGCAGCGGCGGAAAAAATGACGCATCTGCCAATGCGCTCATTTTGCGGTGCAGCAGTTGATCTTGTCTTCCGCGCGCGCTAATCCAGAAGCATGCAGCGTTTTCCAACACCTCTTCTGGACGGCTATCGCAACTTTATGAACGGGCGTTATGCCGACGCCCGCGACAGGTATCGGCAGCTGGCCGAAAATGGCCAGAGTCCGCATACGCTGGTCGTTGCCTGTTCGGATTCGCGGGCGGCGCCGGAGCTGATCTTCGATGCCGGCCCGGGCGAGCTCTTCGTCATCCGCAACGTCGCCAACATGGTGCCGCCCTACGAGCCGGATGGCCATTTCCATTCGACGTCGGCCGCTCTCGAATTTGCCGTGCAGGTGTTGAAGGTCACGGATATCGTCGTCATGGGCCATGGCCGTTGCGGCGGCATTCGGGCTGCGCTCGATCCGAACGCCGAGCCATTGTCGCCGGGTGACTTCATCGGTCGCTGGATGTCGCTGGTCAAACCCGCCGCCGAGCAGATCCAGAGCAACGACGTGATGACGGCCGCCGAACGGCAGACGGCGCTGGAGCGCGTCTCCATTCGCAATTCGATCAGCAATCTCAGAAGCTTTCCCGACATCAAGGCGCTCGAGGAAGCGGGGAAACTTCATCTCCACGGCGCCTGGTTCGACATTTCGACCGGTGAACTCTGGGTCATGGACGCCGAGACACGCGACTTCATTCGTCCCGAAATCTAAGGACGCGCCGGTTTATCAGTTTTTTAAGGATTGTTGTTAAGCTCACCGTCAATTGGTCGCTCACGACCGACGTTTTGATCACCGTGGCGATTGGCGATGAAGTTCGAAACCATCAAACGGGTTATCCTGGCCGCCATTCTGCTGCCCTTCGTCTTCATGCTGATTGAAGGCGTCGTCGTCATACGCTCTTCAATCAAACAATACAGGGATCTCGAAAAGGACCGGCAGTTCGCCGATGTGCTTGCCCGCGGCGGATCCATCGCCGCCACGGAGATCCTGAGTGAAATTGCCGCCACCCGCCTCTACCTCGCATACCCCGGCAGCACGACTGCCGCCGAAATGCAACGAAGCCGGGTGACGCTCGATCGCGAGCGCCGCGCTTTCTATGCCAGCCTGCCCTCCCGCGATACGCTCGACGACGGCCTCGTCGGCGAATTGTCGGTTCTCAGCCTTGCATACAGCCGCATCATTGCCGCGCGCAGCGCCGTCGACCAGGGCCGTTATGCCGGCAGCGATCCCGGTTCCATCTACTGGTATGCGGCTCTCAAGCAGCTTGCCGTCGTCGATGCGCTTTCACCACTGATCAGCGATCCGATGCTGCTTGAGAAATCCAACCAGCTGATGGGCATCCTGCTGACGTATTACGGCGAAAGGCTGATTACCGGCGTCGGCACCCGCTATCTCGATCGCGGCGTTTCCGCCAGATTTCCGGTGGAGCAGTTCGTACAGGGCAAGACCATGCTCGGTGAGGGCATGGACCACATGGTCTTTCATTCCGCGGCGCCGATCGTGCGCGAGATCGTCGCCTATCTCGGCCGCAGCAGTCAGGTGAAGGCGAATGCGATCACCGACGCCATCCTTGCCGGATCGCGGCCGACGCGGGCCGTGCGCGACGTCTGGGCCGCCGCGCAGAGCGAACGCATGACCTTCCTGCAGCAGAAGATGGTCGAGGCCGCAAAAGATATTCACGAGACCGGCGAGAGCCTTTCGAGACGCGCGCACATACATCTGACGCGGATTCTGGCGCTGTGCGCCGGCCTGCTCATTCTCGCCACGTTGGTGATGGTGCTGGCGGCAAGGGGCCTGCGCCTGATCGACCGTCTGACGCGGGATCGCGAGACGCTGGTGGGCGAGTTGCGCAATGCCGCCCAGACAGACCTTCTGACCGGCCTGTACAACAGGCGCGGCTTCGAGGTCGCCGCATCGGCGCTTCTCACACAAGCCGAGCACGGGTCGCGCTGGATCTCCGTCGTGCTCTTCGACCTCGATCATTTCAAGAGGACCAACGATGTTCACGGCCATGACGCCGGCGATGCCGTGCTCCGGCAGGTCGCGGGCGTTGCGCGCGAGAATTTCCGTTCCTTCGATCTGCTGGTGCGCCATGGCGGCGAGGAGTTCCTGGCGCTTCTGCCGGATTCGACGCCCGACGATGCCGTAATCGTTGCCGAGCGTGTGCGGCTGGCGATCGAGGCGGCAGAAATCCCCTTGCCGAGCGGCGAAATTCTCAAGGTAACGGCGAGTTTCGGATGCGCCGGCCGGGCAAATGAAGTCTCCAACAGGAACTTCGAGGATCTGGTCAAACGCGCCGACCTGGCGCTCTACGCCGCCAAGGCCTCCGGCCGCAACTGCGTGGTTTCGGGACCGATCGTGCAGGCTTCGGCCCCGGAGGAGCGACGCAAGACGGCGTCCGGCGGCGGTTTTGATTCCCGCAAATGAAAAACGCCGCATATCGCAGCGGCGTTTCCGGCTATCGGTGTCGATAAAGACTTAAAGTCCTTTTGTTTTATGCATGTCGTTGTCCCGGAACCGCTGCACGCTTCCGGGCGACATGCATTATCTGCCGTCGATCTGCTGGCCGATATAGGCGATCGCCTGCTGGTAGACGGTGGCGGCGTTCCAGCCCTGGATGGCAACGAAATTCGGCTCTCCGGGCTGATAGCCGGCGCCGGGGCGCCAACCGTGACCCTTGAGGAAATTCGCCGTCGAGGCCAGCGCATCGGCCCGGGAACCGACCATGTCGACGCGGCCGTCGCCGTCGCCATCGGCACCGAAGCGCACGACATTGCGCGGCAGGAACTGCGTCTGGCCGATTTCACCATGGGCAGCACCCTTGGCCTGCGGGCTCAGATAACCTTCGGAAACGAGCTGGAGCGCGGCATAGAGCTGGTCGGTGAAATATTCCGAACGGCGGCAGTCATAGGCAAGGGTCGAAACAGCCGACAGCGTATGCTGGTTGCCCATATAGCTGCCAAAACCGGTTTCCATGCCCCAGATTGCGATCAGTGGGCCAGCCGGAACGCCGAAACGGCGCTCGATCGAAGCAAAAAGCGCCTGGTTGGCAGTCTTCATGCTGCGGCCGCGGGAGATGATGGCGGCACCGCCGCGCTTCTGCATGAAAGCGTCGAAGGACAGTTTGAAGCTCTTCTGGCCACGGTCGGCGGCAATCGTCGGTTTGTTGTAATTGACGTTGGCGAAGGCGCGGTCGAGGACCGAGCGGTTGACGCCGTTTGCCGCTGCTTCCTGCTTGAAGTCGGCGACCCATGCATTGAAACCGCTGCTATTGTTGCCGCATTGGGCGCCCTGGGCCGCTGCCGGCAGCGCGTGAAGAACGCCGGCTGCCGTAAACGCTGCCAGAAGGAATGTTGTCATGCGCATGAGAAACCCCGCTCCAGTCTGCTGAAGCGCGCCGCGGCCGATCGGAACCATGCGACGCGCCCTAAATCTTCGGTCTGTGCATGCCGTTTTCCCAAAACCACTCAACGGTTTCGGGCGGCACGCCCTGGCTTGACGCCGGGCAGAATGCCAGCCGAAAGCGATCTTGTCACGATCACCTTTTAGTAAGCGCTTATGAATAGAGGCGCTTACGGCCCGGCAAAAAGCCCCGCCTTCATCGGCAGGGCTTTACCCTATTATGGTTTACAAATGGTATCAGGCGGCCTGCTTGCGCGGCTTGACAAGACCGCGATTGACGAGCAGCTCGGCGATCTGGATGGCGTTCAACGCTGCGCCCTTGCGCAGATTGTCGGAGACCACCCAGATGTTGAGGCCATTTTCGACCGTCGCATCCTCACGGATGCGTGAGATGTAGGTCGCATCTTCGCCGGCGGATTCATATGGCGTGATGTAGCCGCCGTTCTCGCGCTTGTCGATAACGAGGCAGCCCGGTGCATCGCGCAGGATGTCGCGAGCCTGGTCGGCCGTGATCTCGTTTTCGAATTCGATATTGACCGATTCCGAATGGCCGATGAAAACCGGCACGCGCACTGCCGTGCAGGTCACCTTGATCTTCGGATCGAGCATCTTCTTCGTCTCGGCCAGCACCTTCCACTCTTCCTTGGTGTAGCCGTCCTCCATGAAGACGTCGATGTGCGGAATGACGTTGAAGGCGATGCGCTTGGTGAACTTCTTGTTCTCGATCGGATCGGCGACGAAGACGGCGCGCGTCTGGTTGAAGAGTTCGTCCATGCCGTCCTTGCCGGCGCCGGAGACCGACTGATAGGTCGAGATGACGACGCGCTTGATCTTGGCGAAGTCATGCAGCGGCTTCAGCGCCACCACCAGCTGGGCGGTCGAGCAATTCGGATTGGCGATGATGTTGCGCTTGGTGAACTGGCTGATGGCATCCGGGTTCACTTCCGGCACGATCAGCGGCACGTCGGCGTCGTAACGCCAAGCCGACGAATTGTCGATGACGATGCAGCCCTGCTGGCCGATCTTCGGCGAGAACTTCTTGGAGACCTCGCCGCCGGCCGACATCAGGCAGATGTCGGTATCGGAGAAATCGTAATTCTCCAGATTGGAGACCTTCAGCGTCCGGTCACCGTAGGAAACCTCGGTGCCCTGCGAACGCGAGGAGGCGAGTGCCACGACCTCATCGGCGGGGAAGCCGCGCTCGGAGAGGATGTTGAGCATCTCCCGGCCGACATTTCCGGTCGCTCCCGCAACTGCTACTTTGAAACCCATTTCTCAAGCTCTCTTTCTCTTCTCTCCTCTTGTTCGGTGAGGGGAAAGGCGCGACGGATCGCGTCTTCCTGTCCCCAGCCGAGCCGGGGAGAGAGCGGCAGGCCAGAGACGTCAGACGGTTTTCGTCGTCGTTTTGGCCTTGGTTTTGGCGGAAACCGGAACGGCAATGTCCACCCCGGCAACTCGTGCCCGGTCATTGCATTCGGCAATGGCGTGTTCGTCGCGAACCATGGAGATTCCTTTTCCGCTGTTGCTCTTAGAAGGTTTTCCACAGGAGTCAAGGTTTTTGCACTCCGAGCCGGCAGGCAAAGGCGGCGGCCGCAGCGCTGCGACGTTTTGTCATGCCGCTGTCATCCTTGGGAGGTATCCCGGCCCGGTTATCAATGTCTGCACGAAAACGGGGGTTTTCCATGCGTACGCTTCTTGCCGCCTTTGCGGCCACCACCATCCTTGCGGGCGCCGCTCAGGCGACAACGGTCTATCCGCTCGATCGCGCGACGATCCTCGTCGGTTCGCCATTCGATTTCAAGATCGAGCTCAACAAGCAGGTCAAGCCCGAAGACGTGAAGATCACCGTCAACGGCCAGGATTACAAGACCGTGCTCGGGGGCGAAGCGCAGTTCGTCGAGTTGGAAAAAGGCAAGGATGACAAGGCTCTCGGCTCTGCTCTCCTGCTGCGCGGCCTGAAGATTTCCGCGCCGGGCGACTACAAGGTCGAAGTTGCTGCCGGAGACGAGACGAAGTCCGTCACCTGGAACGTTTACGAAACCGTAGCCCAGCCGAAGGCCAAGAACATCATCTTCCTGCTGGGCGACGGGCTTTCCGTTGCGCATCGCACCGCTGCCCGCATCATGTCCAAGGGCATGACTGAAGGGAAGGCGAATGGCCGCTTGAACATGGACGATCTCGAGCGCATGGCCTTTATCGGCACGTCGGCGACCAACGCCGTCGATACGGACTCGGCCAATACAATGTCGGCCTACATGACGGGCCACAAGACGGCAGTCAACGCGATCGGCGTCTACGCGGACCGTACGCCGGCCTCACTCGATGACCCGCGTGTCGAAACCTTCGCAGAAGCCGTCCGCCGCCTGACCAAGAAGTCGATCGGCATCGTTGCAACGGCCGAGGTCGAGGACGCTACGCCGGCTGCGGTCGTTGCCCATACCCGCAACCGCAACGACAAGGCCGATGTGGTCGGCATGCTGCTCGACGTCAAGCCCGAAATCCTGCTTGGTGGCGGCTCGGCCTATTTCCTCGGCAAGGAGGTCGCCGGTTCCAAGCGTAAGGACAACCAGGACTACATCAAGCTGTTTCAGGATGCCGGCTACAAGCTTGCGACCGACAAGAACGAGCTCGCAGCCAATGCATCGGCGGAAGGCAATCTGCTCGGTCTCTTCCACACCGGCAATATGGACGTGACGCTCGATCGCGAGTTCCTGAAGAAGGGCACCGTCGACAAGTTCCCGAACCAGCCGGGTCTCGTCGCCATGACCAAGGTTGCGCTCGACCGCCTCTCCAAGAATCCTGATGGTTTCTTCCTGATGGTCGAAGGTTCCTCGATCGACAAGATGTCCCATCCGCTCGATTGGGACCGCGCCGTCGTGGAAACCATCGAATTCGACCAGGCCATCGGCGTTGCCCGCGAATTCCAGAAGGCCCATCCGGACACTCTGATCGTCGTCACCGGCGACCATGCGCATGGTGTATCGATCATCGGCACCGTCGATGATGACAAGCCCGGCACGGAAATGCGCGAAAAGGTCGGGATCTATGCCGAGGCCGGCTTCCCGAACTACAAGGATGAAAACGGCGACGGCTATCCCGACAGGATCGACGTCAGCCGCCGGCTGTTCCTGAGTGCCAATAACGGCCCCGATCACTACGAGACCTTCCGTCCGAAGCTCGACGGTCCGTTCGTTCCGGCTGTCCAGAACGAAAAGAAGGAATATGTCGCCAACGAGCAGTATAAGGATGTTCCGGGCGCCGTCTTCGTCCAGGGCAATATTCCGAAGAGCGGCGACTCCGGCGTGCACGCCGCTGACGACGTCGTCCTGCAGTCGGCCGGTCCGGGCGCTGAAGGTTTCCATGGCTACATGGAACAGAGCGACGTCTATCGCGTGCTCGCCGACACCTTCGCGCTCGGCGCCAAGCAGACGAATTGATCTGAAGCCCGTTCAGCAAGGTCGCTTGCCGGCCTTGCCTCTTTCATCGATCATGGTCCCGGCCGATTACAGCGCCGCGCGTCTTTCAGACGCGCAAAAGGACGCTGTAACACTTTGAAGCTAGCATCGTGCTTTCCGAAAATCGTTCCGATTTTCGGGCCGATGCTAACGGCCGGGACTTCATTCTTGGAGATCGCCATGGAAAAACTCCGTTCGCGGCATCTCAGCCGCCGCGGCCTGATCGGCGCCATCGGTACGCTGGCTTTCGCGGCTGTGGTTCGCCCGAGTTTTGCTGCGGATTCCTCAATCAGCTTCGCTGAGCTCTACGGCAAGTTCGGCGTGCTCGGCCTCGAATTCTCCGACAAGGTGAAGCGCCTTGCCGGCAAAGATGTCAGCATGAAAGGTTTCATGGCGCCGCCCTTGAAAGCCGAAGCCCAGTTCTTCGTGCTCACCGAAGTGCCGATGTCGCTCTGCCCCTTCTGCTCCTCGGATACGGACTGGCCGGACAATATCGTCGTCGTCTATCTCTTGGAGAAACAAACCTTCGTGCAGCCGCGCCAGACCATCGAAGTGCGCGGCATGCTGGAACATGGTTCGTGGACGGATCCGGACACCGGCTTCGTCAGCCTGCTGCGCATCCGCCAGGCCGAATATTCCGCCGTCTGAACCGATATGCTCGCTCTCAATATCGAAAACCTTTCCGTTGTCTTCCCTGGCCTGTCCTCGCCGGCGCTGGCGATCGGCCACCTGTCGATCGCTGCCGGCAGCAGGGTCGCCATTACAGGGGCGTCCGGCTCCGGCAAGAGCACCTTCGTCAATATCGTTGCCGGGCTGGAGCGGACACGGCAAGGCCGCATCCGCTGGAACGGCGAGGATATCGCGGGTTTTTCAGAAAGCCGGCGCGACCGGTTCCGTGCCGCCAATATCGGCCTGGTGATGCAGGAGTTTCATCTCTTTCCCGGCCTTTCGGCGCTGGAAAACGTGCTTCTGCCGGCGCGGTTTGCCGGCGCCGCCACGGCAGATATCATCGAGCGGGCGCATGCGCTTTTGAGCACGGTTGGTCTTTCCCGCCCCGGCCAGAAGATCGAAACCATGTCGCGCGGCGAGATGCAGCGGGTGGCGATCGGCCGGGCGCTGCTGCGCAAGCCCGGCGTCATCATCGCCGACGAACCGACCGCAAGCCTCGATGCCGAAAGCGGCGAGGCTGTCGGCGATCTCATTCTCGATCTTGCCATTGCCGAAGGCAGTACGCTGATCGTCGTTTCACACGATCAGCGCCTGGCCAGCCGCCTCGACCGTTGCATCACCTTCGGCTCCGGCCGGATCAGCGAAGATTCCACGGCAACGGCGGGAGAGGCTGCATGATCCGCTTCATCCTTTCCGATCTTCGTCGCCTCTGGGCGGGGTCGCTGGTGGTGGTGCTTTTGGTGGCGCTTGCGACCGCGCTTGGCGTTTCCGTCGTGCTGCAGGAACGGGCGCTTCGCCTCGGCAGCGCGCGCGCCGCCGACAAGTTCGATCTCGTCATCGGCGCAGGCGGCAGCGAGACGCAGCTGGTGCTGTCTTCCGTCTTCCTGCAGCCCTCGCCTTTACCGCTCATGCGGGGCGAGGTGCTGGGCAAGCTTGCCGCGGATCCGCGTGTCGACTGGGCCGCTCCGATCGGCTTCGGGGATTCCTTCTCCGGCTATCCGATCGTCGGCACGACGACCATGCTGGCGCAAAACCTGTCCGGCGGCTTGATCGAGGGCAAGATTTTTGCGCGCGAGGGCGAGGCGGTGATCGGCTCCGCCGTCAAACTGTCGCTCGGCGGCGAGATCAAGCCGATGCACGGTTTGCCGGAAGAGGGCGGCGAGACCCACATCGAACTCGTCTATCATATCGCCGGCCGCCTGCGGCCGACCGGGACCGCCTGGGACCGGGCTATTCTCGTTCCGATCCAGGCCGTCTGGCATATCCATGGCCTGGCGGCGGAGGAACATGCGGAGGAAGGGGCCGAGAGCGAGCACGAGCATGAAGCGGCGTCCGGCACGGGTACGGCCGAACATGGCCATGAGCATGAGGAAGCCGGCGAGCATCACGATGGACATGAGCATCACGGCAAGCTTGACCCGGATGCCGCACTCGACGAGAGCTGGACTGCCGACGCTCCCGGCCTTCCCGCCATTCTCGTCAAGCCGAAGACGATCGCCGATGCCTACAAGCTGCGGCAGGAATATCGCAGCGGCAATACCGTCGCCGTTTTTCCCGGCGAGGTGTTGACCAATCTCTACGCCACGCTCGGCGACGCCAAGCAGATCCTCGTCGCGGTCGCCTCCGGAGCGCAAGCTCTCGTCGCGGCCTCGCTGGTGCTGGTCACTGTCATCCATATCGGCCAGCGCCGCCGCCAGATCGGCGCGCTGAGGGCCTTCGGCGCGCCGCGTGGGGCGATTTTCGGCATTGTCTGGCTGGAATTCTTCTTCCTGGTGGCAGTCGGCATTGGGCTCGGATTCGCCCTCGGTTATGCTGCGGCCCTCCTCTTGTCCGACATGTTCTCCGAGACGAGCGGGATCACCATGCCGGTCGTCTTCGCCCGTGAAGATGCCGGGCTTGCGGCGGTTCTGCTTGCCTTTGCCACGGTCCTCGCCGCTTTGCCGGCAGTGCTTGCCTATCGCCAATCGCCGGCGCAGGCGCTGAGAGCGTAACGGATCCAACCTCCGGCGGCGGAGGGCCGGATCTGCATGACACTGCCCGGCATCATTAGACTAAAGTCATAATCCCAAAGCATCTCTCTTTTTGATCTGCCGTTTCTGGCACACTCCCGTCAGGCGTGTCGCGGCCAGGGGTCTGCTTTGAGGAGAGTAGGTCGCGCGCGTTGCTCATCACTCTGTGGAGGACAGACAATGGCAAATGTCGCAAGCATCGACGGCGCGAAGGCCGGTCCGATGACCGGCGAGGAGAAGAAGGTCATCTTCGCCTCTTCGCTCGGCACCGTTTTCGAATGGTATGATTTCTATCTCTACGGTTCGCTCGCCACCTATATCGGCGCGACCTATTTCACCCAGTATCCCGAGGCCACGCGCAACATCTTCACGCTGCTCGCCTTTGCTGCCGGCTTCCTGGTGCGCCCCTTTGGCGCGCTGGTGTTCGGCCGTCTCGGCGATCTCGTCGGCCGCAAGTATACCTTCCTGATGACGATCATGATCATGGGTCTGTCGACCTTCCTCGTCGGCATCCTGCCGGGCGCGGCCACCATCGGCATCGCAGCCCCGATCATCCTGATCGCGTTGCGTCTGCTGCAGGGCTTGGCGCTTGGCGGTGAATATGGCGGTGCGGCAACCTATGTCGCCGAACATGCGCCGAACGGGCGCCGCGGCTATTTCACCTCATGGATCCAGACGACGGCGACGCTCGGCCTGTTCCTGTCGCTGATCGTCATCGTCCTGGTTCAATATCTGATGGGTGCGGCTGAGTTCGCCGCCTGGGGCTGGCGCATTCCGTTCCTGGTGTCGGTCGTCCTGCTCGGCATCTCCGTCTGGATCCGCCTGAAGATGAACGAATCGCCGGCGTTCCAGCGCATGAAGGCGGAAGGCAAGGGCTCCAAGGCGCCGCTGACCGAAGCCTTCGGGACATGGAAAAATGCCAAGATCGCGATCATCGCGCTTCTCGGCGCCACAATGGGCCAGGCGGTCGTCTGGTACGGCGGCCAATTCTATGCGCTGTTCTTCCTGCAGAACGTGCTGAAGGTGGACCTGTTCTCGGCCAATGTCATGGTCGCGATCGCACTTCTCCTCGGCACGCCATTCTTCGTCATCTTCGGCGGCCTCTCCGACAAGATCGGCCGCAAGCCGATCATCATGGCAGGCCTTCTCATCGCGGCGGTGACGTATAATCCGCTGTTCAAGGCGATGACCTGGACGGCCAATCCGGCGCTTGCCGAAGCGCAGGCTTCGATCCGGGCAACGGTCACGGCTGATCCGGCGGATTGCCGGTTCCAGTTCAACCCGACCGGCACGGCGAAGTTCACCAGTTCCTGCGACGTGGCGACGGCATTCCTGACGAGGAATTCGGTGCCTTATGACGTCGTGCCCGGCCCTGCCGGACAGCCGGCAACGGTGAAGGTTGGCAACGCGACGATCCCGAGCTTCGACGTCGTCGCTGCCGGCGACAAGGCCAAGGGCATGACCGCCGCCTTCGAAAAGGGCGTCAACATCGCGCTTCACGATGCCGGCTATCCGCTGAACCGCGGCGCCGCCAAGGTGGCGGATGCCAAGCTCGACGCCTTCATTGCCGCCAATCCGGAACTGTCGCTCAATGCCGATGCCGTGCGCGCCGGTACGAAGGAAACCGTGCCGGCCGCCAAGCTGGTCGAGACCAAGCTGCTGACGGCGGATGAGGCCAATGGCGTCACCGACATGGCGGTCTACAACATCGCCAATGGCGGCACTTTCGCCATGGTCGCCGATCCCGCCCGCGTCAACTGGATCGGCACGATCGCCATCCTGTTCATCCTCGTCCTCTATGTGACGATGGTCTACGGGCCGATCGCCGCACTTCTGGTCGAGCTCTTCCCGACCCGCATCCGCTACACCGGCATGTCGCTGCCCTATCACATCGGCAACGGCTGGTTCGGCGGCCTGCTGCCGGCGACGGCCTTCGCGATGAGCGCTGCCGCAGGCGATATCTATTACGGTCTCTGGTACCCGATCGTCTTTGCGACGATCACGCTGGTGATCGGCCTGATCTTCCTGCCAGAAACGAAGAACAGGGATATCCACGCAATGGATTGAGCGGTTGGCTGAGCCGCGTTCCGCTTGAGAAAGGGCCCGGCGCTCACAAGGCGCCGGGTTTTTTCGTGTCAGGGAACAGGCACTTGGCGATCGGCCAGCCATCCGGCGCCAGTGTGAAGAGCAGACCACAGCGGGCGAAGACGATCGCCGTCAGCAGCGAGAACCAGGCGCCGAAGGCAAGGCCGGCGATGACATCGCTCGGATAATGGGCGCCGACCATGACGCGTGTCATGCCGAGCCAGATGGCGCAGGCGATAAAGGCGACGCGGTAGCGCGGAAACAGCAGCGCGAATGCGGCGAAGAAAGCGCCGACCGTGGTGGAATGGCCGGATGGAAAACTTTCGAAAGCGGCATGGCCTGAAAAGGGCGTGAAGGAAAACATGCCGTAATCGTGGAAATGATCGGGACGTGCCCTGCCGATCGTGCGTTTCAGCAGATTGGCGAGAAGCCCCGAGAAGACGACCGTGATGAACAGATAGGCGCCGATCCAGCTGACATAGAGCGCCTGCGCCTTGGAGCGCGCCGACTTGACAAGCTTGTAACCCGCCCGCCCCTGAAAGAACAACAGGATGCTGGTGTAGATGAGCCAGGCGGAATCGCCGAAACCGGTCAGCATCTGGCCGAGCTGCTTCACCGGTGCAGGAACTTCGCTGGCGCCAATCGGCGCATCGAAGAGCAGCATGGAGAGGATGACGGCATTGAGCGTGATGAAGAGGCAGGCCTGCCAGCGCAAAGGCGGCATGCCGGCGCTGCTCCGGCGCCAGCGCCTGTCCAGGGAAGCCCAAAATGCCCGCATGCCGTCGTCCGTTCGAATTTTGTCCTGGAGCGCCGCCATATCCAGCAGGACGCGCTAAGGACGCTTTATCACTTGAATTGGCGCATAATGCTTTCCGAATATCGATTCCGATTTCGGGGCTATGCGCTGGTTAAAATCCGGCGCAAAAATACACGAGATTGTGGCCGAGAATAGTCCGTTTGGGATAATTCGACCAAGCCGATGCGGCCCGCGCTCCAGAGAGAAAAAGCCCTCCGCATGCATCATGCGAAGGGCCGGAACTGTTTCACGTGAAATATCAGGCGGAAAGCGTCTTGAACTCGGCCAGGATCGCATCGCCCATCTCGACGGTGCCGACCTGCCTTGCGCCATCGGCCATGATGTCACCGGTGCGGATGCCCTTATCGAGCACGTTGGCGATCGCCTTTTCCAGGTCGTCGGCTTCCTTCACCAGATTGAAGGAGTAACGCAGGCACATGGCGAAGGAGGCGATCATGGCGATCGGATTGGCGATGCCCTTGCCGGCGATGTCGGGAGCCGAGCCGTGCACCGGTTCGTAGAGCGCCTTGCGCTTGCCGGTCTTGCCGTCAGGCGCGCCGAGCGAGGCCGACGGCAGCATGCCGAGCGAACCGGTCAGCATGGCGGCGACGTCGGAGAGCATGTCGCCAAAGAGGTTGTCGGTGACAATGACGTCGAACTGCTTGGGCTGGCGCACCAGCTGCATGCCGCCGGCATCGGCCAGCATGTGTTCGAGCTGGACGTCGGAATATTTCGCCTTGTGCGTCTCGGTCACCACCTGGTTCCAGAGCACGCCCGACTTCATGACGTTGCGCTTTTCCATGGAGCAGACGCGGTTTTGCCGGGTGCGGGCCATTTCGAAGGCGACGCCGGCGATGCGCTCGATCTCGTAGGTATCGTAGACCTGTGTGTCGATGCCGCGCTTCTGGCCGTTGCCGAGGTCGATGATCTCCTTCGGCTCGCCGAAATAGACGCCACCCGTCAGCTCGCGGATGATCAGAATATCAAGGCCTTCGACCAGCTCCGGCTTCAGCGACGAGGCTGACGCCAGGGCCGGATAGCAGATGGCGGGACGCAGGTTTGCGAAGAGCTGCAGATCCTTGCGCAGGCGCAGCAGGCCGGCTTCCGGACGCACTTCGTAAGGCACGCTATCCCATTTCGGGCCACCGACGGCGCCGAAGAGAACGGCATCGGCGGCAAGTGCCTTCTGCATGTCGGCTTCCGAGATCGCCGCGCCATGCGCATCATAGGCAGAGCCGCCGACAAGGCCTTCGTCGATGACGAAACCGGCGTTCATCGCCTCGTTCATATAGGCGATGATCTTGCGGACCTCGCCCATGGCCTCGGGACCGATGCCGTCACCCGGCAGCAGGAAAAGATTGCGCGCTGTCATGAAACCCTCCTGGGAAAAACAAGTTGCGGCTTCTTAGACCCCGGAAATGGGCATTTCAAGCGAGAGAAGAGGTGAATCGGTACGCTTCGCTCTTCGCCGCGATGGTTGCTCCCGTGCCTGCAAACGGATTAGAAACGGCGGGCCTACCCTTTTCTTTCCCTGGATGTTGCCCATGCCTTTCGCACCTCTCCATCTCGACACGCCCTTGGTTCAGACAGCATCCGGTTATAGCGCCAGCGGCAAACGGCTCTGGCTGAAGCTTGATGCGCTGCAGCCTTCCGGCAGCTTCAAGCTGCGCGGCGTCGGCAGGCTTTGCCAGCACGAGGTGGAAAATGGGGCGCGCGAGATCTTCTGTGCTTCCGGCGGCAATGCCGGGATTGCCGCGGCTTATGCCGGCCGGGCGCTCGGCATACCGGTCACGATCGTCGTGCCGGAGACGACGACGGCCGATGTGCGGCAGACGATTACCGCGACGGGCGCCAATGTCCTCGTCCATGGTTCGGTCTTCGACGAAGCCAATGCCCATGCCGTCGAACTCGCCCGGAGCCGTAAGGCGACCTATGTGCACCCCTTCGACCATCCGCTGCTGTGGGATGGCCATGCCACGCTGATCGACGAAGTGGTGGCGAAGGGTGCAAAATTCGATTGCGTCGTCACCAGCGTCGGTGGTGGCGGGCTGCTTGCCGGCATTGTCGCGGGGTTGCAGCGAAACGGGCTATCCGATGTGCCCGTCATCGCCGTCGAAACGGAAGGGGCGGCCTCGCTGAACGCCAGCCTCAAGGCGAATGAGCGTATCACCCTTCCCGCCATTACCTCGATTGCCACTTCGCTCGGGGCGCGGCAGGTGGCGCAGCATGTCTTCGACCTACCGAAGCAGCATCCGATCGAAAGTGTCGTCGTCAGCGACGCCGATGCCGTTGCCGCCTGCCTGAAATTCGCCGATGCGCAGCGCATTCTGGTCGAGCCGGCTTGCGGTGCCGCCCTTGCCGTTGCCGATGTGCATGCCGGGCTGCTTCAGCGCTTCGACAATCCGCTGATCGAAGTCTGCGGCGGCATCGGCGTATCGCTCGAAAAGCTCAGAGCTTGGAAAGAGAAGTTTCTCTGATCTGCGGCAATTCGGTACTGTAAAGAAAAAGCCGGGCGAAAGCCCGGCTTGATCGGCAATTATTGGATTGTGCTCAGGCCGCCCAAGGGTGCGAAGCGGCGTTCTTCTTTTCGAAACTGTCGATCGCCTTGCCCTTTTCGAGCGTCAGGCCGATATCGTCGAGGCCGTTCAGCAGGCAGTGGCGCTTGAACTCGTCGAGATCGAACTTGATCGAACCGCCATCGGGGCCGGTGATCTCGAGGCTCTCGAGGTCGACGGTCAGGATGGCGTTGGAGCCGCGCGAGGCGTCGTCCATCAGCTTGTCGAGATCGTCCTGGCTGACCTTGATCGGCAGAATGCCGTTCTTGAAGCAGTTGTTGTAGAAAATGTCGGCGAAGCTGGTCGAGATCACGCAGCGGATGCCGAAATCGAGAAGCGCCCAGGGCGCGTGCTCGCGCGAGGAGCCGCAGCCGAAATTGTCGCCGGCAACGAGGATCTTGGCATCGCGATAGGCCGGCTTGTTGAGCACGAAATCCGGGTTTTCCGAGCCGTCCTCATTGTAGCGGGCTTCGGCGAAGAGGCCGGTGCCGAGGCCGGTGCGCTTGATCGTCTTCAGATAATCCTTCGGAATGATCATGTCGGTGTCGATGTTGACGACCGGCAGCGGCGCTGCAACGCCCGTGAGCTTCACGAATTTATCCATGATCCATGCTCCATTTCAGCAAATCTACTTTCTGAATTTGCATCTAGTCCAGTTTTTCGTCGAAATGAAGGAGAATCTTTCACAGATGGCGGCCACGCGACGTTTCGCGCGGCCTGCCGATTGCGCCGGTCCCCTTATTTGGACGGTGCGTTCAACCCCCAGAGGACGCCGAACGGATCACGAAGCTGGCCGTAGCGGTCGCCCCAGAACATCAGTTCGACCGGCATGACGACTTCGGCGCCGGCCGCAACCGCGCGATCCCACCAGAAATCGATATCGTCGATAACCAGCTGGATGGCGAAGCCTTCGTGGCCTTTGAAGGGATGGCCGTATTCGGGATAGGCATCCGACAGCATGAGGGAGCTGCCGTTGATGTAGAGATGCACATGCATCGTTCTGCCGTTTTCGTCGACCGGCACGCGATAGGCCTCTTCGGCGCCGAAAGCCTTCGTGTAGAATTCCGCAGCTTTCACCGCGCCATTGACCGTCAGATAGGGCAGCAGGCCATTCTTGACCGGCGGCATCTTGGTCGGGTTGCTCTCTGTCGCATCCATGCTTGTCCTCCATTCGTTTTTAGCGCCGGCTGAATGCCTGGCTGCTTCAAGGACGCAGCATGGAAGCGTGATCCGACAGTGTCGGCCGAAATTTTTCAGCGAACGAAATCTTCAGTGAAAAGGTGATCAGAGATCGATGATCGTGCCGCGGCCGTCGTTCCACACCCGCATCTCCGGCTTACCGTTGTTTGCCTTGGCACGGATCGGAGCGGGCTTCATCTTCATCGACAGCGCGCGCCCGACCATGAGTACGGTCAGGATGCCGCCGACAGCAAGCGTCACCGAAAAGGTGAGAAGCAGCATGGCCACGAAAACGGTGGCGCCGGCAAGCATGAGGAAGATGGAGCGAATGTTCTGCATGGTTAGAGACCTTTCTTCGGAAAGGAATGTGGTCCTTCTCTTTCCTCTCTGCAAGGCAAGCATGGCTTTTTGTTGTTCTGCTGGATGTTCTGGGGCAGGTTGCTTGCTTCGGCTGTCAAAGCTTGGCACTAATTCGCCATGAGCCGAAACCCCGTGACCCCTCGCCTGCGCCGTTCGGTGCTGAGCGTGCCTGCCATCAACCCCCGCGCCCTCGAAAAGACCCATGCGGTCGATTGCGATGCAGTGATCTTCGATCTCGAGGATTCGGTGGCGCCGGAAAAGAAGGCGGAAGCGCGGGAAAACCTGAGGCGCTTTTTTTCGGATCGGCCGCTCCAAGGCAAGGAGCGGATCATCCGTATCAACAGCCTGTCGTCCAATTTCGGCCTGGCCGATCTGAAGCTGGTGACGGCGCTTGGTCCCGATGCCGTTCTGCTGCCGAAGGTCGACGAGCCGCAGGATGTCACTGATATCGGCGACCTTCTCTCCGAGGCGGATGCGCCCGAAGATCTGCGCATCTGGGCGATGATCGAGACGCCGCGCGGCATCCTGAATGCGGCTGATATCGCCGAGGCCGGGCGCACGCCGGGCTCGCGGCTCGATTGTCTCGTCGTCGGGCTCAACGACCTGCGCAAGGAAACCGACGTGCTGCCGCAGCCGGGACGGAGCTATCTCGTGCCGTGGCTGATGCAGGTCGTCCTTGCGGTCAGCGCCTACGGGCTCGATGCGATCGACAGCGTCTTCAACGATTTCAGGGACGAGCAGGGTTTCGATGCCGAATGTCAGCAGGGCCGGGCCATGGGCTTTACCGGCAAGATGCTGATCCATCCCGCGCAGATCGAGCCCGCCAATCGCCATTTCGGCCCGGATCCGGCCGCGATTGCGGAAGCGGAGGCGATCATATCAGCCTTTGCCGATCCCGCTTCCGAGGGGCTGAACGTCATCAATGCAGGCGGTCGGATGATCGAGCGGCTGCATCTTGTCCAGGCGGAAAGTCTGGTTCATAAAGCCCGCCTGATCGCAGCCCGCCAGGCTGCAGCACGAAAGACGATGTGATGAAACTCTACCGCTTCCTGACCGGTCCCGACGATGCTTCCTTCTGCCACAAGGTTACCGCCGCCCTCAACAAGGGCTGGTCGCTGGAGGGCTCGCCGACCTATGCCTTCAATGCCGCAACCGGCGCGATGCAGTGCGGCCAGGCCGTCGTCAAACATGTCGAAAGCAAGGATTACGATCCTGAGATGAAGCTCTCCGAGCAGTAGCGCGTTCTGCCGAACGCGCGGTTTAGCGCTCGGCGGCTTCCTCGGCGCTGGCCTCGATCCGCTCCATGTCATCGTCGCTCAGCCCGAAATGATGGCCGATCTCGTGGATCAGGACATGGGTGATGATATCGCCGAGCGTCTCATCGTTCTCAGCCCAGTAATCGAGGATGGGGCGGCGGTAGAGGCGGATGCGGTTCGGCATCTCGCCGGTTTCCACCGTGAAACGTTCGGAAATGCCCCTGCCCTCGAAAAGGCCGAGCAGGTCGAAAGGGGTTTCCAGCGCCATGTCCTCGAAAACGTCGTCATCGGGGAAATCCTCGATCTCGATCGTGAGGTTGGTCGTCAGCTGGCGGAATTCATCCGGCAGATGGCTGTAGGCCTCCATTGCCAGCGACTCGAAGGTGCTGATCGTCGGCGCATGGCGGTCCCGCCAATCATCGCTCTGGTCTCTGCGGGCCATGAATATTCCTTCCTTTGCGGGCCCATATAGAACCTTTATCGCCGATTTTCGAGTGCGGAATCAAAGGCAGGAATAAATTCATAGAGAATGGCCGTTGACTCTTCATTAGCTCTCTGGAATCTATAAGAACATAACAGGAACAAGACGGATTGGAGAACGCCATGGCGCAGCACGCCCTGGCGCGCGAGCGGCTTTTTGCGCTCCGCGAAACCATCGCCAGACTGGAGGGAAAGCCCGCGCCGGCGCTTGCCGCGGCGGAACGGGAAGCCGTGGCGGAAGGACGCAAGGCCCGCCAGGAGCGCACTCTGCCGCCCCTGCCGTTTGGAATAGAGTTCCTCGATGGGGCACTGGAAGGCGGCCTGCCGCTCGATGCGATCACCGAATTCCGCTCGGCTCTGTCTCGCGATGCCGGTGCGGCAAGCGGGCTGGCTATGGCTGTTGCCGCACGGCTGCAGAAACAGGAAGCGGATGCCGGCAGGTTTCTGCCGTTGCTCTGGATCGGCGATGCAATCGGCACGCTGGAGGCCGGCCGTCCCTATGCCCCCGGACTTCGGGATTTCGGACTGAGCCCGGAGCGGTTTCTCCACGCCGCGCCACGCAAGCTGGACGAGGCGCTCTGGCTGGTGGAGGCGGCGGTGGAAAGCGCTGCCTTCTCGGCCGTCATCTTCGAAGTGCGAGGCAATCCCGCCCATTTCGGGCTGACCGAAAGCCGCAGGCTCAGTCTTCGGGCGCGGGCTGCCCGCCATCCACTCTTTCTCGTGCGCCAGGCCGGAGCGGAGGAGGCAAGCAGTGCGGCTTTCCGTCTGCATGTCGAACCGGCCCCGGCCGGTCTACGGCCGTTGCCGGACGGATCGAGGCTTTCCGGCAGCATCGGCAATCCGATTTTCCGTCTCACGCTGGAGAAGAGCCGCAATCCGGCTCCGCTCTCCTTTCTTCTGGAGTGGAATCCCCATGAACGCGAATTTCTCCCTGTCGCCGAACCAAACCTCGTTCGTCCTCCAGGCCAACAGTCAGCGCATTCTGGCGCTCAGCTTCCCGCATCTGCCAACGGACCGCATCGCCCGCAAACGATGGGGGCTCTCCTGGCGTTCGAAAGGGCGTCCTGAGACGCCGCCTATCGTCTGTTCCGGCAAGCTCAACAATGCCATTCGGCTGACGGCACTGGACGAGTTGGCCGAGAGGCTGGGGTTGAGGAAGGATTTGGGCGTTGCCGAAGCGCGCGCCATGTATCCAATGCTCGAGGTCGCGGAAGAGGATCCGGCGGCCGACCGCCGGCTGCTGGAGGCAATTGCCGACTGGTGCGACCGTTATACGCCGCTGGTGGCATTCGACGGCAAGGACGGTCTGTTTCTCGACATTAGCGGCTGCGCCCATCTGTTCGGCGGTGAAAAGGCGCTTCTTCGGGATGTGCTGTCGCGGCTTTTTCATATGGGGTTCGATGCACGGGGCGCGATTTCATCATCGCCCGGCCTTTCCTGGGCGGTGTCCCGCTTCGGGCAGAGTGGCGTGATCGAGGACGAAGAGGCGGAACATGTGCTGGTGTCCTTGCCGGTTACAGCCTTGCGGCTGGAAGGACAAACCGTCGATGCTCTGAAGAAGCTCGGCCTGAAATATATCGGCGATGTCATCGATGCGCCGCGAGCGCCGCTAACCCGCCGGTTCGGGCCGGAGCTGCTTCTGCGTCTCGACCAGGCGCTGGGGCATGAAGAAGAGCCGGTTTCTCCCCGGCGTCCTGTCGCCAGCCTCTCGGCCGAAAGCCGGCTGATGGAGCCCATCGGGACGGAAGAGCAGATCCTTGCCGTCACCAGGCAGGTCGCCATGTCGCTGCAGCCGTCGCTGGAGGCGCGAGGGGCTGGCGGGCGGGTGTTCGAACTGGTCCTGTTCCGCGTCGACGGCAGGGTCTTTCGTATCTCCGTCGGCGCTTCGCAGCCGCTGCGCGAACCAAAGCTCATTGCCGGGCTTTTTTCCGAGCGATTGCAGGCGGTCTATGATGATCTCGATGCCGGCTATGGTTTCGAGATCCTGCGGTTGAATGTGTTGCGGCACGATTCCTTCAACGAAGCGCAGGGGGATTTCGAGGGCGATCGTCAGGGAGAGATCTCGCTTTCTGTTTTCGTCGACCGGGTGTCGGCCCGGCTTGGTGCGGATTGCCTGCAAAGCTTCCAGCTTCGCGAGAGTCATGTGCCGGAACGCGCCGTCATTACGGTTCCTGTAATGGAGAGTCTTCCCAGGCGGAAGGTAGCGCGGGACATCCAACTTCCTTTCCGCGAAGAGCGCCCGTTGCGGCTCTTTGCAACGCCGGAGCCGGTCGAGATCATGATGGCCGAAGTGCCCGATGGTCCGCCGCAGATCTTCCGCTGGCGGCGCATGCAGCATCAGGTGGCAAGAAGCGAAGGGCCGGAACGGATTGCCATGGAGTGGTGGATCGATGGGGATGAGGCCGAGGCGCGTGACTATTTCCGCATTGAGGATGAGACCGGGCATCGCTTCTGGATCTATCGTCGTGGTTTTTATGGTCAGGAGCTTGACCCTCGCTGGTTCATGCACGGCGTGTTCGCATGACAACCGCACGGGCATTCTTCGAGGTCGGCACGAGAACGAATTTCTCGTTTCTCGAAGGCGCCTCCGGTCCGGAAGAGATGGTTGTGCAGGCCGCTTATTTGAAGCTCGGCGGTCTCGGGATTGCGGACCGCAATTCGGTTGCCGGCGTTGTGCGAGCGCATGCCCAGGCGGAGCAGCTTGAGGAGAGATACAAGAACAGGGATGAGATTCTGGCTGAGGCGAAGAAGAAGGGAAAAACAGAGGTCATTCTCGATCCTATCCGGGTTCAACCGGGCGCGCGTCTCGTCTTTTCCGACGGAACGCCTGATATCCTTGCCTATCCACAAAACCGGCGAGGCTGGGCAAACCTCTGCCGCCTTCTCAGCGCCGGCAATCTGAAGGAAGAAGCGGTCAAGGGAAGCTGCATCCTGACGGAAGCGGAGCTTGCGGAATGGGGGGACGAGATGATGCTCGCCCTCGTTCCCGACCGCAGCCTTGTCGATCATCAGGCGGGGCAGTCGACGCTGGACGATTATCTGGAGCGGCTTCGCAGGCGATTCCGCAAGGCCTTTTTCATGGCGCTGGCGCCAGCCTATGACGGCCGCGAGAGGCAGGTCTTTGCGGTGCTTTCGATGCTGGCTGCCCGAAACCGCGTGCCGCTGATTGCCACCAACCAGCCGATTTACCACCATCCTGAACGCCGGCCGCTTTCGGATGTCGTGATCGCGATCCGGGAGCATGTGCAGATACCACAAGCCGGATTCCTGCTGGCGCCGAATGCCGAACGTTACCTCAAGGATTCACGTGAAATGGCCCGGATCTTCCGGGACTATCCTGATGCGATCGAAAATACGCAGACCTTTTTCGGCAAGCTGAGCTTTTCGCTGAAGGAACTGGAGCACAATTATCCGCCTGAAAACGATCCGGGCGAAACGCCGCAGGAGACCCTGGAAAGACTGACGAGAGCGGGCGCCGCAAGGCGTTATCCCGACGGTATCCCGCCCAAGGTGGCGCAACAGATCGATTATGAACTGAAACTCATTGGGGATAAGCAATATGCCTCCTACTTCCTGACGGTTCACAAGATCATCCAGCACGCCCGCTATGAACTTAAGGTCTTGTGCCAGGGGCGCGGATCGGCGGCAAACTCGGTCATCTGCTATTGTCTTGAGATAACGGAAGTCGATCCGCAGAAGAGCACGCTGCTCTTCGACCGCTTCATTTCGATGGATCGTGACGAACCGCCGGATATCGATGTCGATTTCGAGCATGACCGGCGCGAAGAGGTCATCCAGTTCATCTACAAGAGATACGGCATAGAACATGCCGGACTGACGGCGGGGGTGACCACCTATCGGACCCGTTCGGCCGGCCGTGAGGTCGCCAAGGCCTTTGGGCTCTCGGAGGATGTTCAGTCGGCGATCAGCAGCCTCGTCTGGGGCTGGTCGGAGGACAATCTCTCCGAACGGGATGCCAAGGCGGCCGGCCTCGACATCAAGGATCCGGTGACGCAGAACGTGCTGAAATATGCGTCCGAGCTTCTCGGTTTCCCCCGCCACCTCACCCAGCATGTTGGCGGCTTCGTCATCACGCGGGACCGTCTCGACGAGGTGGTGCCGATCATGAAGACGGCGATGCCGGATCGCTACATGATCGAGTGGGACAAGGACGACCTCGACAATGTCAAGATCCTCAAGGTGGATGTGCTGGCGCTTGGCATGCTGACCTGCCTGCGGAAGGCCTTCTCGCTGCTTGAACTGCATTACGACGTGAAGAAGACGCTCGCAGACCTCGGCAACAAGGAGCATGGGGACGAAGGCGAGCCGGTTTACGAGATGATGGGCCGGGCCGATACGCTCGGCGTCTTCCAGATCGAAAGCCGGGCGCAGATGAGCATGCTGCCGCGTCTGAAGCCGAAGCTATTCTACGACCTCGTCATCGAGGTGGCGATCGTGCGGCCAGGACCGATCCAGGGCGATATGGTGCATCCCTATCTGAAGCGCCGGGAGCAGCAGGCCAAGAACATTCCGATCGAATATCCGAGCAAGGAGCTGGAAACGGTTCTGGAAAGAACCCTCGGCGTGCCCTTGTTCCAGGAACAGGCCATGCAGATCGCCATTACCGCCGCAGGCTTCAGACCGGCGGAAGCCGACAAGCTTCGCAGAGCGATGGCGACATTCAAGAGAACCGGGACGATCGGCAATTTCGAAAAGCGGTTCATCGAGGGAATGGTCTCAAAGGGCTATGCCCAGGAATTCGCGCAGCAGTGTTTCAACCAGATCAAAGGCTTCGGCGAATACGGCTTCCCCGAAAGCCACGCCGCCTCCTTCGCGCTGCTCGTCTATGCCTCCTCTTGGCTCAAGGCCTATTATCCCGATGTCTTCTGCGCGGCGATGCTGAACTCCCAGCCGATGGGGTTTTATGCGCCGGCGCAGCTGGTGCGGGATGCACGCGAGCACGGGGTAAGGATCCTGCCGGTCGATATCAATGAATCGGACTGGGATTGCGGACTGGAAGAAGCTGTCTTCGATCGGAATGCCGTCGATTTCCGGCATGAGAAGATGCGCACGATCATCAAGACCCGGCATGCGATGCGACTGGGTTTTCGCCAGATCAAGGGCCTCTCGATAGACGATATGGAACGACTGGTCGGCAATCGAGGCGAAGGTTACAGTTCGGTGCGCGATCTCTGGCTGCGGTCCGGTCTGCAAAAATCCGTCATCGAGCGGCTGGCGGATGCCGATGCATTCCGGTCGATCGATCTGTCGCGGCGCGAAGCGCTCTGGGCGGTGCGGGCGCTGGATGTGAAGAGCGCAGCCGAGGAACTACCGCTTTTCGAGCAGGCCCGTCATATCGACCTCCAGATCGAACCTATGGCGAAGCTGCCGGACATGCTGCCGGGAGAACAGGTCATCGAGGACTATCGTTATCTCTCGTTGTCGCTGAAGGCGCATCCGGTCTCTTTCCTGCGGGAGGAGTTTCAAAGGACGGGCATCACGCGCAATGTCGATCTGTTGAAGATCGCCAGCGGAAAGCGGGTGACGATCGCCGGCCTCGTGCTGGTGCGCCAGCGACCGGGTTCGGCCAAAGGTGTGATCTTCATGACGCTGGAAGACGAAACCGGTGTGGCCAATGCGATCGTCTGGCCGAAAATGTTCGATAAATACCGATCGGTCGTGATGGGTGCTCGGCTGGTGAAAATCCGCGGCAGGCTGCAAAGCCAGAGCGGAGTGATCCATACCGTTGTCGAGCATATCGAGGATATGACGCCGGCGCTCGGGATCCTGCACCGCGAGGCCCGGCGTTTCGGCGCCTGCGAACGAGCAGACGAAGTGCTGAGACCGGGGGGCGATCCGCGGCAGAAAAAGCTTGCGCATGCGCAAGAGAGGGTGGAGCTGGAAAAACGCATGGTTGCAACAGACCGCCATGCGGGCGCGGCGGCAACGGCTGAAGTGATGCCGCGCGGACGCAACTTCCATTAAAATAGCGTCACCCGATCAGGGCATGCGGCGCGTCTTCATCGGCCTTGTGGCGTCATCATCCTGAAACCTCTGCATAATTTTAGACGATATGCATGGGGTCTCATCCGGACGCTGTTATTCAATGATGCGGGGCTCGAATTTTTTCTTGACAGCCACCATCTTCTTTAGCAGAAAACACGATAGTCAGTGTCATGTTTGGAATGAAGACGTGCTCGTCTGCAGCTGCAATTATATAACCGATAAGGAAATCCGGGAGGTTATCACCAACCTTCTCGATGAAGACTGTTGGCAGCTTATCGTGCCTGCGAAGGTCTACCACGCCATGGAAAAACGCGGCCGCTGCTGCGGCTGTTTTCCCAACGTCGTCGACATCATTATCCAGACGACCGAGGAATATCACGCCCGTCGCCACTCGACGGAGACCGAAATATTTGATTTCATGTCCCGCTTGAAACAATTCCATGAGGAAAACAGGAGAGCGGACATTGAAAGGCGACAAAAAGGTCATCGAGCGGCTTAACGAGGCGTTGTTCCTCGAACTCGGTGCGGTCAACCAATATTGGGTTCACTATCGTCTTCTTGAGGACTGGGGCTACACCAAGCTCGCCAAGAAGGAGCGCGCCGAATCCATCGAAGAGATGCATCATGCCGACCGGCTTGTTGCGCGCATCATCTTCCTCGAAGGCCATCCCAACCTGCAGACCCTTGCACCTCTGCGCATCGGCCAGAACGTCAAGGAAGTGCTGGAAGCCGATCTTGCCGGCGAATATGACGCCCGCACGGCTTACAAGAAGTCGCGCGATATCTGTCATGAGGCCGGCGACTACGTCTCCATGAAGCTTTTCGAAGAGCTGCTGGCGGACGAGGAAGGTCATATCGACTTCCTCGAAACACAGATCGATCTGCTCGAGAAAATCGGCGAGAGCAAATACGGCCAGCTCAACGCCGACTCCGCCGACGAGGCTGAATAAGGCCCCTGCCGATATCGGCCGCCCCATCGGCGGCCGATATTCTTCACCTGGCCCGATATTCTTCATCTGGCATTGTCGTGGACCTTGCTCCCGTTTGCCGAGCGCAAACCGAAGCGGTCTTCCTGCTCAATCAATCTTCCGATTGCAGCGTCGTCAGATGCTGGAATTCGGCCACGACCTGGTCGTAGACGGCGCGCTTGAAGGGGACGATCAACCCCGGCAGCTGCTGCATCGGCTTCCACTCCCAGGCATCGAATTCCGGCTCGTGGCCGCCCGGCGGCGGGTTGATGGCGATCTCGCTGTCGTCGCCGTCGAAGCGGAAGGCGAACCAGCGCTGCGTCTGACCGCGGAATTTTCCTTTCAGCCCGATGCCGATCAGTGCCGGCGGCAGATCGTAGTTGATCCAGTCTCGCGCTTCGGCGAGCAGGGTCACCGTCTTCATGCCGGTCTCCTCGTAGAGCTCGCGGTAGGCGGCGTCCAATGGATCCTCGCCCTTGTCGATGCCGCCCTGAGGCATCTGCCAGAGCTGCGGCGAGCCGTCATATTCGGAATTGCCGTCGGGGATGCGCCGCCCGGCCCAGACGAGACCCTGGCGGTTCAAGATCATCACGCCGACGCAGGGGCGGTAGGGCAGATCCTCGGCTTTCACAGTCGCCTGGCTCATCTTTTTCTCCGTTAGGGGATTCTTCTCAGGGATCCTTATCAAGGATTCTCATCAAGGATTCCGGGGGTCGTTGGAAAGGGCGGCGACGCCGACGATCTCGATGCCGCGCATCGCGGCCCCCTCGCTCCATTTGGCGATGGCGTCAACGCTCTCATCGAAAGCCGATGCGACGCCGATCGCCTGACCGTTCTTGCGGGCGATGCGCTCGAGCTCGTCGAGCTTCTTCAGGATGGCGTTGATATCGAGCTGGCCGTCGAGCTGCAGATCGGCAAAGGCATAAGGCAGTTCGGTTCCCTTGGCCACCGTCGCCGTCTTTGATTGTGCCGAAGTGCCGTCGTCGAGGAACAGCAGGCCGCGTTTGCCGATATCGCGCATCACGGGTTCCATGGCGGCGGGATCCGACAAGAAACGGCCGCCGAGATAATTCATGACGCCGGTATAATTGGTGATCTCGCCCATCGCCTTGTGCAGGTTCTCGATGTTGCGGGCGGCCGGCTTCGTGGTCAGCAGGGTTTCAGGACCCGGATCATTCGCCGGATAATCAAATGGTTCGAGCGGTACCTGCAACAGGATCTCGTGGCCGCCGCGGCGGGCTTCCTGCATCCAGCGCTGCAGACTGTTGCCGCTCGCGGCGAAAGCGAAGGTGATCTCTTCCGGCAGGTCCGCTATGGCGCGCTGCGTTCCGGTCTGGCTGAGCCCGAGACCGCTGACGACGATGGCGATGCGGACGCCGCGCGCGCCGGACGAAGGACGGGCATATTGATCCATCGGCCGCCGGCCATCCGGACCGACGATCGGAAGCCTGCCCAAGGGGGTTTCTTCGAGCAATGCTTCATTCGGCTGAGCTGCCATGCGCGGATCCTGGCCGATCTGCATGGCATCGACCAGCACCGGCCCGCTGCCGTCACGCGGGCGCGGGCTGTATTTGGTGACGACGGAGCCGTCACCGGTGACCATCTGCTCGACATTGGCGCCCGAGCGCGGCTCGGCGCGCGGCATGCCGTCAGCCGCCTGGTTGGCGGCTGACGTTGGTGGCCGAGGCTGGGAAGGCGGCGTTGCTGGCTGCTCGGCCGCAGGCGGTTTGCTGCGTTCGAGCCCATCGCCGCGAAATGCCGTATAGAGCGAAAAGCCGCCTATCGCGAAAAGGCAGAGACTGGCGGCGATGCGGCCCAGGCGCAGAACACCCGGGCGCCGGCTGCCGGTTTTGCGGTTGCGGCCCAAAGGCGCATGCAGGTCCGTTCCCAATTTTTCGCCCGCTCCAAAACCGGGAAACAGCAGAAAGGGAAGGCCGGGCGAGGTGCCCGGCCTTGAGATGATCGATTACTTGGCGACGACGGCCTTGTCCGGGTTCGGCGGGAAGGCCGGATCGGTCTTCTTGCCGCGCAGCAGGTCGAGCGCGTAGTTCAGCTGAACGTCGTCCTTCGGGTCCGGCGGGACGTAAGCAACGGAGCCCGAACCTTCATCCGTCTCGCTCTGGCCCTTGATGTGGCCGCGCAGGCTGGATTCGCCTTCGGTCACCATCTTGCCCTGCAGTTCCTCCGGCAGCGGCTCCTCGACCTTGATGTCGGGCGTGATGCCGGTACCCTGGATCGAGCGGCCCGACGGCGTGTAATAGAGCGCCGTGGTCAGGCGCAGCGCGCCGTTTTCGCCGAGCGGGATGATCGTCTGGACGGAGCCCTTGCCGAAAGAGCGCGTGCCGAGAATGGTGGCACGGCGCAGATCCTGAAGAGCGCCGGCGACGATTTCCGATGCGGAAGCCGAACCGCCATTGATCAGCACGATCACCGGCTTGCCATCCGTCAGGTCGCCCGGGCCGGCATTGAAGCGGCGGGTTTCATCCGGATTGCGGCCGCGGGTCGAAACGACCTCGCCGCGCTGCAGCAGGGCATCGGAGACGTTGATCGCCTGGTCGAGCAGGCCGCCCGGATTGAGGCGCAGGTCGAGAACATAACCCTTCAGCTTGTCAGCCGGAACGGTGTCCTTGATCTTCTTGATCGCCTTTTCCATGTCGGGATAGGTCTTCTCGGTGAAGGAGATGATGCGGAGATAACCGACATCGTCCTCGACACGCGACTTGACTGCCTGGACGGCGACGACGTCACGGACGATCGTCAGTTCGATCGGCTTATCGGCGCCCTTGCGGATCAGCGTTAGCTTGATCGGCGTGTTGACGGCGCCGCGCATCTTCTCGACGGCGTCCTCCAGCTTCAGGCCGCGCACGGACTGGCCGTCGATCTCGGAGATATAGTCACCGGCGAGAACACCGGCCTTGGCGGCGGGCGTATCATCGATGGGGGTGATGACCTTGACGAGTTCGTCTTCCATCGTGACTTCGATGCCGAGACCGCCGAACTCACCCTTGGTCTGGGTGCGCATGTCCTCGGCGTCCTTCGCATTCATGTAGCTCGAATGCGGATCGAGAGAGGAGAGCATGCCGTTGATGGCGTTCTCGATCAGCTTGTCTTCGGCCGGCGGCGTCACGTATTGCGCACGCACGCGCTCGAAGACATCGCCGAAAACCGAAAGTTCCTTGTATGTAGAGGATCCGGCCGCTTCTGCCGGCACACCCGCCGAGTAAATGACGCTCATTGCGGTCGCACCCATCAATGCGCCGACCAGAACAAGAGAAGCCCTACGAATCATTGCGTGCCTTTCCAGTGTCTTTGGAGGTCCACCACGGCCGGGAATCGACCGGTTTACCGTCCTTTCGAAATTCAATGTAAAGCGTTGGCCGGTCCGTTTCCAGCGCCAATGCAGTTGCGCTTGCCACTCTTTTTGCGCCCATCACGGCAAGCGGCTCGCCGGAGAAAACGAACTTTCCCTGACGGGTATTGATCGTATCCATTCCCGAGAGAACCAGGTGATATCCATCGCCCACGTCGAGGATAATCATCTGGCCGTAACTGCGGAACGCGCCGGCGAAAACCACCAGGCCATCCGCAGGCGCCGTCACCACCGTCTCCGGATTGGTGGCGACCGTCATTCCCATGGCCTCGTGTCCGGTGCCGTCGGCATCGCCGAACTGGCGCAGGATATCGCCCGCAACGGGCACCTCCAATTTCGCCTTCAATTCTCCGAAGGGATATGCGGGCGCAATGCGGTTTTTATCGGGCACGCCGCTGTCGGCGAGCGCCCTGGCCTGAGCGCGCTGCTCGTCCGTCATAAGCCTGCGGTTCTCCTCCGCCTGGCGGGCGGCGGCGGCAGCGTCCCGCACCGAAGCGATCTCGGATTCCATCGAGGCGACAAGGCCTTCAAGGCTCGTCGCCTTGCCCGCCAGCTCTTCGGAGCGTCTTCTCTCGGCTGCGAGTTCGGCGGCATTGTTGCGGCTGAGCTTGTCGTTTTCGGCAAGCAGCAGGTCCATGCGCCGCTCCTCCTCGATGCCATCCGTCATCGTCGCGGTCAGCGAGGCCTTTTCGGCGGCGCTTGCGGTTTGCAATGCGGCGAGGTTTGCGAGGTCTGCGGCAAGTTTGTCGGTCTCCTTGCGGATGCCGGGCACGACCGCGCCGAGCAGAATGGCGCTCCGCACCGATGCGAGCGCGTCATCGGGGGTGACGAGCAAAGCGGGCGGCGGGTTGCGGCCCATGCGCTGGAGTGCTGCCAGCACCTCGGCCAGAAGGCCGCGGCGCTCATGCAGGGAACGGCGGATGCCATCCTCCTTGACGCCGAGACCGGCAAGCTTCTTCTCGCTTTCGAGGATCTGCCTTTCAAGCGCCTTGCGGCGTGCGGCGGAATCGATCAGCGCCTGGCGGATGCTCTCCGTGCTCTTTTCCAGATCGGCAATGCTCCGGCGAAGCGCGCTCACCTTGTCGGTGGAGAGACTGATGGTCTTCGACAGGGTTTCGAGTTCGGCTCGGGTCTGATCACGCTTGGCGGCAAGTTCGGCGGCGGGATCGGGCGGTGGCGGCTCGGCTGCCGGCTGCGGTGCGGATTGTGCCGCTTCGGGGGCGGCTTCCTGCGCCCGGACGATGAACGGATTTGCCGACACGACAATCACCGCCACACCGACACCGGCCGCGATAGCCGGCAGGATCATGCGGTGTCGCCTGGTGGATGCTCTCGTCATGCGTGTTGGGGCACTTTCTCAAATCGCGCGAAGACTAAGCTGATTTGGCGCGCTTTGCCAGAACGTTCGACGGACAGCGAGTGTCCAAGCAAACACGGCTGCGTGACATTACGACGCGCTGGGCGACGCATTGGGCCGCCGCGGCATCAGACGCGGTGATAGGGGTGGCCGGACAGGATGGTAACGGCGCGGTAGAGCTGTTCGGCGATCAGCGTGCGCACCAGCTGGTGCGGCCAGGTCATCTTGCCAAGACACAGCGTGGCGTCGGCACGATCGTACAGGGAGGGATCGAGGCCGTCGGCGCCGCCGATCGCGATGGTCAGTTCGCGTTTGCCCTGATCGCGATAGGAGCCGAGCAGATTTGCGAAGGCTTCACTGTCGAGCGCCTTGCCGCGTTCATCGAGAAGAATGAGAATGCTGCCATCGGCAAGCGATTTCAAAAGCATCGCCGCCTCTTCACGCTTGCGGGTTTCCGCATTGGAGGCACGGCTTTCGGCCACTTCGGCAACACGGGTAAATTCGAGGCCGACGGCAGGGCCGGCCTTGGCAAAACGGTCGAGATAGCGGGCCACAAGATCCTTTTCGGGGCCGGACTTCAGCCGTCCCACCGCAAAAAGACCTATTCGCATTCATCCGCTCCCGCTCATGCGGCACATCGGGCGCACACTGCGCCACCGGCCGGCTTGTGATATTTTCCGGCCAGCCAATGCCACGTCTCAGGCGCCGGACAGAATGCCGGCCTGCCTGTCAGTGCCGTGTTTCTTCATCCATATCCGGAGCCGCCCACATCTTTTCGATGTTGTAGAACTCGCGGATTTCGGGACGGAACACATGCACGATAATGTCACCCGTGTCGATCAGGACCCAATCCCCGCCTTCCTGACCTTCGACGCGGGCCGTACCGAGGCCGTCGTCCTTAAGGTCGGTCAGCAGATGATCCGAGATCGCCATGACATGCCTGTTCGAGCGGCCGGAGACGACGATCATGTAGTCTCCCAGCGCCGATTTTCCGGCAATGTCGATGGTGACGATATCTTCAGCTTTGGAGTCCTCAAGGCTGGCGAGGACGGTTTCTAGGGCACGGGCGGCGGCATCGGCGCCACGTTCCGCACTCTTCGGGATAACGGCGAGCGTTTTTCCCTTGGCGTGTACTGTTGTCAGTGCTTTCCCTTTCCTGGAATGACAAACTATGCACAACACAGATCCGATCGAGACCGGATCATGGTTAAGATAGGCATCAAACCATTAATGTTTCAAGACATGCTAAGGTACGGAACGGCCGAAAATCCGATCTAACGTCCGAATTGAAGAATATTGCCACGCGGGCTGCTTCCGGCGGGCGGTGTACAGTTTCCATACCGCAGCGTAAAGTGCCGAAAATTCCGCGATCTCTGGATTCAATGACCGACTCAGCCGTAAAAACACTCGTTCCCGTCCTGCGAATCAGCTTCCCGGACCAGGATCGCCTCGGTCGCGGAAAGATGGAGCTCCTGGAGCACATCCGCTCGACCGGTTCGATCTCGGCGGCGGGGCGGGCGATGGACATGTCCTATCGCCGGGCATGGCTGCTCGTCAGCGAGATGAACCGGATGTTCTCTGAACAGGTGGTGGAATCGCAGCGCGGCGGGCAAAGGGGCGGCGGCGCGGTGCTGACGCTGTTCGGCGAGGAACTGCTCGAGCGTTTCCGCCGGATGGAAAAGACGGTGCGCACCAGCCTTGCCGACGATCTCGCCTGGCTCGAAGGCAAGCGCAATCTGCAACAGGGCAAGCGCGGCTGATCAGGCCTCCAGGGCAACCGTCTTGATGACGGCGAAGACCGCCCTTCCCGGCCGAAGATCGAGGCGCTCGCAGGAGAGCGTCGTGATCCGGGAAAGAATGATATCGCCGCCGCAATCGAGCCGGATTTCCACCGTTCCGTCCTCGGCCGGCGATATCTGCTCTATCCTTGCTTCCAGAATATTCAGCGCGCTGAGCCCCTCCGGCTTTGCGGTCGCCAACATGACATCGCGGGAGGGAATGCGGATGCGGACCGATTTGCCGGGCGCAAGGGCCGCACCCGGAATATGGAGCCGGCAGGATTTCAGCGCGACGGTCGACAGGCGGTGAAGCGGATCGAAGCTTTCCACGGTGCCTTCGAGTAGCGCGCCCGCCTCGCGCCGATCGGCGGAGGTTGACGGACGGCTCAATATGTCGATGGCGGAACCGGTCGCTTCCACCTTGCCGTCGCGCATGACGACGACATGGTTTGCCAGCCGCGCCACCTCTGCGATCGAATGGCTGACATAGACGATCGGGATGTCGGTCTCGTCGCGCAAACGTTCCAGATAAGGCAGAATCTCAGCCTTGCGCGCCTCGTCGAGGGCGGCGAGCGGCTCGTCCATCAGCAGCAGGCGGGGCGAGGAGAGAAGCGCGCGGCCGATGGCGACGCGTTGCTTCTCGCCTCCGGAGAGTTTCGCGGGGCTGCGCGCCAGCAGCGTCTCGATGCCGAGCAGGTCGACGATGCGATCGAAGCTCTCACTGCCTGCCGTTCTCGCCGCGAACCAGCGGCCGTAGGAGAGATTGGCGCGAACGCTGAGATGCGGGAAAAGCCGCGCCTCCTGGAAGACATAACCGAAACGGCGGCGATGTTTCGGGATGAAGATGCCGGTTGCGGTGTCGGTCAGGGCCTCGCCGTCAAGGGCGACGCGGCCTGCGTCCGGGCGCGCGAGGCCGGCGATGATGCGGATCATCGCGGTCTTGCCGGAACCGGAACGGCCGAACAGCGCGGTGACGCCACGCTCGGAGGTGAAGGCGGCATCGAGCGAAAAGGCGCCAAGCTTCTGTTTTGCCTCGACGATCAGCGTCATTCCGGATCGATCCTCCGGCCGGCGAGACGGGCGAGGAATTCGGAGGCGAGCAAAGCGGCCATGGAAATGACGACGGCAACGAGCGTCAGGCGGAATGCGCCGGCGTCGCCGCCCGGAACCTGGGTAAAAGTGTAGATCGCCGCCGACAGCGTCTGGGTTTCGCCGGGAATGTTGGAGACGAAGGTGATCGTCGCGCCGAATTCGCCCATTGCCTTGGCAAAAGACAAGATCATGCCGGCGATGATGCCGGGCAGGGTCAGCGGCAGGGTGATCGTCAAGAAGACCCAGACAGGTCCGGCGCCGAGCGTTCCGGCGGCCTCCTCCAGCTTGCGGTCGACCGCCTCGATCGACAGGCGGATGCTGCGCACCATCAGCGGAAAGGCCATGATGGCGCAGGCCAAGGCCGCACCCGTCCAGCGGAAGGAGAGAACGATGCCGAAATACTGGTCGAGCAGGCTGCCGACCGGACCGCGGCGGCCGAACAGAATGAGCAGAAGGAATCCGGTGACGACCGGGGGCAGGACCAGCGGCAGGTGAACGACGCCATTCAGCACCGACTTGCCCCAGAAGCGGCCGCGGGCAAGCAGCAGGGCGACGAGGATGCCGAAGGGCAGGCTTGCCAGCATGGCGACGATCGAGACGCGCAGGCTGAGCAGGATCGCCGTCCATTCCTCATTGCTCAACCCCAACATGTCCAAATGCAGCTGTCTCCCTGGAAGTCTGGGGGCACGCCGGGGCGAGCCTCAGTTTGTTGACAATGCTCGTTCTTTACATGGCGTCATCCGACGCCTGCCCCTCATCCGCCTGCCGGCACCGACCGGGGTCAAGCCACGGGTCTCGACCCGTCCTTCAGACCCCCCGCTCGCGGGGCGAAGGGACCCTGTCGCACCGTCCTCCTCAACCTCAACGCGGCGTTTGCCACGTCCCTCGCCCGCGAGCGGGTTTGGGTGAGGGGCAATCCCACGGCACGAACAAGACAGCCTCTGCCACTTATCGATCGATGCAAATGCTTGGGGTACAAGACAAGCATCACGAAACACTAATTGGTCGACTATTTCAGAATCGTGAAACCCTGCGCCGTGAAGAAGGCAGCAGCCCTGTCGGATTTCAGGAAGTCGAGATAGGCTGCTGCATCCGGGTTCTTGCTCTCGTTAAGGATTGCGATCGGATACATGATCGGCGGGTGGGAATCGGCCGGGAAGGTGCCGACGACGGCGACACCCTTATCGGCTGCGGCATCCGTCTGGTAGACGATGCCATAAGGCGCTTCGCCGCGGGAGACGAGGGCAAGGGCGGCGCGCACGCTTTCGGCGCCGGCGACCTTGCTTTCGACCGATTTCCAGACGCCGAGCTTTTCGAGCGCGGCCATGCCATATTTGCCGGCCGGAACCGATTTCGGCTCACCCATGGCCAGCTTGCCGTCACCCAGCAGTCCTGCAAGATCGAAGCCCTGCTTGATCTCGACCGGTTTTGCCTTGGCCTTTTCGGCAACGAGCACGATGCGGTTGCCGAGCAGATTGGAGCGGGTATCGGCCTTGATCAGGTTTTTCTTGGCGACGTAATCCATCCAGTCGAGATCGGCCGAGATGAAGACATCGGCAGGAGCCGCGTTTTCGATCTGCTTGGCCAGGGCTCCGCTCGCCGCATAGGAGGCGACGGTTTCCTTGCCGCTTTCCTTGGCCCAGGCGGTGTTGGCGGCGTCGAGCGCATCCTTGAGGCTGGCGGCCGCAAAGACGATGAGCTTTTCGGCTGCGGCAGCAGGCGCCGGAAGCGCTGCCGTGCCAAGCCAGAGGGCTGCGATCGCGGCGGTTGCCTGTTTCATCCATCGGCGGCGGTTCTGCATGATGTCTCCCCAGGTTTCGAAATATTGCGACGAATATAACGGGTGGGGTGCTTTGGCTAGGGATATATCCAGAAAAATATAACCATATCGGGCCTGCGTGTTCGCAACGCCCAATGGTTTTGGCATTGTTGAAGTGCATGGCTCGAACCGCAGCATGAGATCCAAAGGGGCGGAAATATCCAAACGACAGTTGGCAGACCGCAACGATTCCCGGCGGTAGAGTATGCTCCGTCGATTTCTGCCAAGAAAAACGGCAATGCCAAAGCCATAAGGCTGCACAGGATTGCAAGTGACGCATTGCTGCAATGCAACAATCGATATTCATCTTCCTGCGAAATATGGTACAACACACTCATCGAAACGGCTTCTCCTCCTCCCATAGCCGTTCGGTAGGATCGACAACACTCCTCCTCCCAGTTGTCGATCGAGTTTATAAGCCCGACGGATCTCCTCCCCCGTCGGGCTTTCTCGTTTTCGGGACATCCTTGGAAATCAAACTAAAGCGCGTCGCCGGGCGACGAGCCGTTGCGGATTGCCGTCGAGCTCAGGCCGGAGCGCGGCCCGTGGATGAAGGTCCAGGCCGGCGCACGCTTCTTCCAGAGAACACGGGCATCATCCTCGTCGACCCGGGCGAAATCGAAGGTCCTGGCCATTTTCGAGGAGAGGAAGGAGAGCGTCGCACCTGGCCGGTCGATCACCGCGATCGGGAAGGTGCGGGCAATCTCCTGCCATTTCTGCCATTTGTGAAAGGTCTGCAGGCTGTCGGCGCCCATGATCCAGATGAAATGCACATGCGGATTGCGGGCCTTGACGCGGGCAAGCGTGTTGGCAGTGTAGCTGACGCCGAGCGTCTGTTCGAAGGCCGTCACCTTGACGCGGGGGTCGGCGGCGACACGCTCGCTTTCGGCAATACGCTCGGCAAGCGGGGCGAGCTGGTTGCGGCTCTTCAGCGGATTGCCCGGGGTGACCATCCACCAGAGCTGGTCGAGGCCAAGCCGCTTGAGGGCGATCTCGGCGACCAGCGCGTGGCCCTGATGCGGCGGATTGAACGAACCGCCAAACAGACCGACGACCATGCCGCGCTCGCTGTGCGGCATGCGGAGATAGTGCCGGTCCACATTCTCAATCGTCACGTCTGGCTCGGTCGTCACCTCAGGGCCGCGTCTGTCCGGCACCATGCACCCGATATTTGAACGAGGTGAGCTGTTCGACGCCGACAGGACCGCGGGCATGCATCTTGCCGGTGGCAATGCCGATTTCCGCACCCATGCCGAACTCGCCGCCATCGGCAAATTGCGTCGAGGCATTGTGTAGCAGGATTGCTGAATCGACTTCGGTGAAGAAACGCGCGACGACGTCAGGGTCCTCGGCGATGACGGCCTCGGTATGGTTCGAGGAATAGGTCTGGATATGGGCGATGGCGCCCGATATGCCGTCGACGACGGCAACCGAAATGATCGCGTCGAGATATTCGGTCGACCAATCCTCCTCGGTCGCGGGCTTCATGCCGGGTGCGACCTTCAGCACCGTTGCCGAAGCGCGGATCTCGCAGCCGGCCTGCGCGAGAACCTCGAGCAGCGGCGTCAGATGCGTGCCGATCGCGGCGCCATCGACGAGCAGGGTTTCGGCCGCGCCGCAGATACCGGTGCGGCGCATCTTGGCGTTGACGACGATCTTCTTCGCCATTTCGATATCGGCCGAGGCATCGACATAGATATGGCAAAGGCCTTCGAGATGGGCAAAAACCGGCACGCGGGCCTCGTTCTGCACGCGGGCGACCAGGCTCTTGCCGCCGCGCGGCACGATGACGTCGATCGCGCCCTCCAGGCCGCGCAGCATGGCGCCGACGGCAACGCGGTCGGCGACCGGAACGAGCTGGATAGCATGCTCTGGAAGTCCTGCCGCCTTCAGGCCTTCAACCAGGCAGACATGGATAGCCTGCGATGAGCGGCGCGAATCCGAGCCGCAACGCAGGATGACGGCATTGCCCGCCTTGAGGCAGAGGGCGCCGGCGTCCGCCGTGACGTTCGGCCGGCTTTCGAAGATGACGCCGATGACGCCGAGCGGCGTGCGGACGCGCTCGATCTTCAACCCGTTCGGCCGGTCCCAGGCGGCGATGACTTCGCCGACCGGATCGGCAAGCGCGGCAATGGCGCGGATGCCCTCGGCCATTTCGGCCACACGCTTGTCGTTCAGCGTCAGCCGGTCGACGAAGGAGGCAAGCATTTCGGTGCCTTCGATATCCTTCAGGTCCTTGGCGTTCTCGGCAAGAATATGCGCCTTGTTCGCCAGGATCGCATCGGCCATGGCGTTCAGCGCCCTGTTCTTCACCTCGGTGGACGCAAAGCTCAGCGGTAGTGCGGCAGCCCTCGCCTTGCGGCCGATGTCGTTCATCAGCACGTCAATGTCAGGGCCTGGCGCCACGGTATCAAGCATAGCTCGCGTCCTTCTTCTGCCTTTCCGATTTCGAACCGATCTGGGCGGTCATGACCATGTCGTCGCGATGGACCATGGCGGCGCGCCCGGCATAACCGAGGATGGCGGCGATTTCCGCCGATTTGCGGCCGGCGATCCGGCGGGCGTCGTCGGCATCGTAGCTGACAAGACCGCGGCCGATCTCGCGGCCCGCCGGGCCGATGATCGCCACCGTATCACCGCGGCTGAAGAGGCCGGAAACGCTGCGCACGCCGGCCGGAAGCAAGCTCTTGCCGGCCCCGAGTGCAACGACGGCGCCGTCATCGACATGCAGTTCGCCGGCCGGCTGCAACTGCCCGGCAATCCAGGTCTTGCGGGCGGTGACGGGCGTGCCAGACGGCGCGAACCAGGAGGAACGCGCGCCGTTTTCGATTGCCGACAGCGGGCTGTCGGTCTTGCCCGACGCGATGATCATGGCGCAGCCCGATGTGGTGGCAATCTTGCCGGCATCGATCTTGGTGCGCATGCCGCCACGCGAAAGCTCGGAGGCCGCACCCCCGGCCATTGCCTCGATCTCCGGCGTGATCGCGGCAATCGTCTCCAGGAACGTTGCGTTCGGATCGAGATGCGGCGGCGCGGTATAGAGGCCGTCAATATCGGAGAGAAGAATGAGCAGGTCGGCGCCGGTCATCGTCGCGACGCGGGCGGCGAGGCGGTCGTTGTCGCCGTAGCGGATTTCGCTGGTGGCAACGGTATCGTTCTCGTTGATGATCGGCACGGCGCCGATTTTCAAAAGCTGATTGATGGTGGCGCGGGCATTGAGGTAGCGGCGGCGTTCCTCGGTATCTCCAAGCGTCAGCAGGATCTGGCCGGCGACGATCTCGTCGCGCGACAGGCTTTCCGACCAGGCACGCGCCAGCGCGATCTGGCCAACGGCGGCGGCCGCCTGGCTTTCTTCCAGCTTCAGCGCGCCCGAGGGCAGGTCGAGTACCGAGCGGCCGAGCGCGATCGCGCCCGAGGAGACGACGAGCACATCGATGCCCTTGGATTTCAGGCCGGCGATATCGGCGCACATGGCGTCGAGCCAGGCCTTCTTCAGCCCGGCCTTGCGATCGACCAGCAGCGCAGATCCGATCTTGATGACGATGCGGCGGTAGCGGCCGAGCGGCTTACGGCTGGTCATCGGCCTCGTCCTCGCCCTGAACCTCGCCCTTGTCCTCATCGGAGACGACCATGTCGCGATGGCGCAGCTTCGGCACCTTGGCCGGCTTCTCCTCGGTATTGGCCTCGACGATGATGTCGCGCAGGGCGCGCAGGACCTCGGTCATGCCCTTGCCGGTGACGGCCGAAATCTGGAAGGGCGTCTTGCCGCAGGCCTTGGCCAATTCCTTGGTCTTCTTCTTCAATTCGGCATCGTCGAGCAGGTCGATCTGCGACAGCGCCACGATCTCAGCCTTATCCGTCAGCTCGTTTCCATAGGCTTCGAGCTCGTGCTTGACCGTCTTGTATGCCTTGCCGACCTTTTCCTCCTGGGCGGAGACGAGGTGGAGCAGCACGCGGGTGCGCTCGACATGGCCGAGGAAACGGTCGCCGATGCCGACACCTTCATGGGCGCCTTCGATCAGGCCTGGAATGTCGGCGAGGATGAATTCCCGCTCGTCGATGGTGGCAACACCGAGGTTGGGATGCAGTGTGGTGAAGGGGTAGTTGGCGATCTTCGGACGGGCGCGGGTGACGGCAGCCAGGAACGTCGACTTGCCGGCATTGGGCAGGCCGACGAGGCCGGCATCGGCAATCAGCTTCAGCCGCAGCCAGAGGGTCTTTTCCTCGCCGGGCAGGCCGGGATTGGCCCAATCCGGCGCCTGATTGGTCGAGGTCTTAAAATGGGCGTTGCCGAAGCCGCCATTGCCGCCATGGGCGAGGCAGAAACGCTGGCCTTCGACGGTGAGATCGCAGATCAGCGTTTCCCGGTCTTCTTCGAAGATCTGGGTGCCTACGGGAACCTTGAGCGTCACGTCGCTTCCATTGGCGCCGGTGCGATTCCTGCCCATGCCATGGGTGCCGATCGTGGCCTTGAAATGCTGCTGATAGCGGAAATCGATCAGCGTGTTCAGTCCGTTGACAGCCTCGACCCAAACGTCGCCGCCGCGTCCGCCATCACCGCCATCCGGGCCGCCGAACTCGATGAATTTCTCGCGCCGGAAGGAAACGCTGCCGCCGCCGCCGTCTCCGGACTTGATATAGACCTTTGCTTCGTCGAGAAATTTCATTTTACTTCCAATATTCAGTGGCAGTTGGACGGCCGTCTTGGCCCATTCGATATAGGCGGTTCCGACGGAGGTCAAAGATTATCGTGAATTTCGTGAGCTATAACATACAGTACGGCTTCGGTCTCGATGGCAGATACGATCTGCCGCGCATTGCCCGGAGCCTCGAGGGGGCCGATGTCATCGCGCTGCAGGAGGTGACCCGCGGCTTCTCCCGCAACGGTTTTGCCGACATGGCGGCTGATGTTGCCGCCTTCTTTCCCGACTATTTCTGGGTGTATGGGCCAGCCTGCGATATGCATGTCGAGGCAGCCAAAGAGGGGCTCCGGCCGGTGCCCGGCACGCGATTCCAGTTCGGCAACATGGTGCTGTCGCGCTGGCCTGTTATCTCCACCCGGACGCTGCTTCTGCCGCGCAGCCGGACGATCGGCAAGATCAACCTGCAGCGCGGCGCAACCGAGGCGGTGATCAAAGCACCCGGCGGCGCGTTCCGCGTCTACTCCGTCCATCTCGACCATGTCTCTGCCGACGAGCGCATCCGCCAACTGCAATTCCTGAACGCGCAGATCAATGCCTTCGTCCAGGAGGGCGGGTCGCTGACGGGAGGCGGCGAATTCGATCTGCCGGAGCCGCCGCTGCCGGAAGATTACGTCATCATGGGCGATTTCAACATGGAGCCGGAATCGCCGGAATATTGCGCGCTTGCCGGTGCCGGCGGCGGATATTACGGCCGTATCGCCAGGGTCGGCACGCCGATCGACGCCTTTGCGGCGCTCTCGGCCTATCGGCCGGGGAGCTACAGCTGGATGGATCCCGAAGATCACGGCAAACGCATGCATCTCGATTATTGCTTCGTCAGTTGCGGCCTTGAGGGCCGGTTGAAATCCGCCCGGATCGATACGCAATCCGAGGGCTCCGATCATTTTCCCCTATGGGTTGAGATCGGGGATTGAGGGAGACGCCGCCGGGGCGGCGTCTCCTTTTCGGTTATGCGACCTTCCGCGGCTGCAGCATGCCCGGCTGCAGCACGGTTTCGATGTGCGACACCATGGTGTTGCGGGCGAAACAATAGATTTCGCCGCAACCCGTCATGCGGAAACCGAGCTTCTCCTGCAGTCGCAGCGAGGCCGGGTTGTCGGCGAAGACGCCGGAATGGACCGGCGTCTCCGGCATGCGGCGCGAGAAGCGCTCGATGATCGCCGCCACCGCCTCGCTCATATAGCCGCGCCGCCAGTAGTAGCGGTTCAGCCAGTAGCCGAGGTGCCAGCGGCCGTGACGCAACTCGATCGAGACGTTGCCGATATGGACATCGTCGTGACCGGTGATCGCCAGCGGCCAGTCGGGCAGGGTGCCCGAGGTGACTGGGATCAGCCAGTCCAGCGCATCCTGCCGGTCGAACGGCGCGGGTACGCGGGACAGCATGCGCGTGACCGCGAAATCGGAGAGCGATTCCGCGATCGCAGGCGCATCGCTCAGCCTGTGCGGGCGGAGCGTCAGCCTAGCGGTCGAGATGACAGGCGCGGGGCCGGGCATCATCGGCTTGAGCTCAGGCCTTTGCAGCGCGGTCGTGCTCATGCGATGTTCCCCCAGCTTCGGAGGGACATCCAGGTCTTGCGGTCGAGCCTGTACCATTCCACGGGCACGTTGCTGCCGAGCGCCAGCGAGGCAGCGAGCCCCGATCCCTGGAACTGGAAGCCGCACTTCTGGATGACGCGGCGCGAGGCGACGTTCATCACCCGGCAGCGCGCATCGATCTGATCGACGTCCTGGCGGGTTCTGAACACCATATCGACCAGGGCATGGCAGGCCTCGGTCGTATAGCCCTTGTTCCAATAGGGCTCACCCAGCCAGTAACCGATCTCGACGGTCTTGCCGTCGGCATGCGGCTCGACGCCGCAGCAGCCGATAAAGGCGCCGTTTTCGGCCTTGGTGATCGCATAGACGCACTTGCCAATCTCGCCATTTTTCGTGCGACGCACGAAGTCAGCAGCATCATTGGCGGTATAGGGGTGCGGCATACGCGATACCATGGTGGCGACTTTGGCGTTGTTGGCGAGATGGGCAAGGGCGTCGATGTCTTCTTCGTGGGGCGCGCGCATGACGAGCCTTTCCGATAACAAGACAGG